>Ga0247722_10000228_pt1 | contig 36423 bp, 45 predicted proteins | sample MSEWelMarce3H_FC_FD_189094 | JGI IMG/M metagenome (GOLD analysis project Ga0247722, IMG submission 189094) | Subsurface sediment microbial communities from gas well in West Virginia, United States - MSEEL Well Study Marcellus 3H_FC | ecosystem: Environmental > Terrestrial > Deep subsurface >... | reverse complement strand
AAAGAGGAAATCTCAATGGATTCTCCACCTGAATCAACACCGCTTCGTCTACAATGTCTACAACAACTTTCCTTTCTGGAATCGGACTACACAGTGGATGATATTCGCTCATTAGAAAAAGCAATCTTTGAGGCAACCTGCCATAACTCTAAAAAACAATATATCACACGAAATTGGAAAGTTCCTACCTTTGTAGAAGCCTATCAACAAACCATGCGAGCTGTCTTTAGTAACATTCATCCAGATAGTCCTGTCAAGAATTCGCGCCTACTTCTTCGTGTCAAAGAGGGCGAATTTCCTTTGAATGCGATTCCATTTATGTCTGCCTATGAAATGTATCCTGAGCGTTGGTTTGCTCTGAAAGACAAATTGCTACAACGCGAACAAAAGATTCTGGAGGGTAATAAGAGTCGTGCTACAGATCAATTCCAGTGTCGTCGTTGTAAGAAACAGGAATGTACCTATTATGAGCTTCAGACTCGCTCAGCTGATGAGCCGATGACGATCTTTATTACTTGCTTGAATTGTGGTAAGGAATGGCGACAAGGTGGTTAGTGAGAACCTAGATCTACTTATTTTTCATGTCTGCTTCAGATTCATCGATAATATAGTTCATAAATTCATCTTCCAGTTGTTGTTGAAAGAAGGTTGATAAGGAATGTTCTGATGATCCACATTCAAAATAGGGGTTTGGATGATCGAATAGATTTGGATAAGGATCATATTGATGCGCATAATACTGAGAGATCTCTTTCGAATAAGATTGAGAATGAGAATGATACAGATATGGACGAAGATGTCGCGTATATTCTGATCCTTTTACCACATCATATCCTGGAATGTTAATCATCATTTCGGCGCCACGTGGAAATTTTACAAACTCATGAATATAGGCGCGAATGAGCTGATTTTCAACACGCCCATGTCCCGCTTGGATCATACAATCATAAAAGCCATAGCGAAGATTGGGAAAGACCCATGAGATTGGTTTTTGGAATTGTGCATAAAGATCAACACGGCCTGGATGAGCAGATAAGTAGTGTACTTCTCTCAGATTTGGAAAAATCGAGGGCCGGAGAATATTTGTAATCCCTGCACCACTACAATGAATCAGTGCAACCGTTTTCACCTTTGGAAAAAAAAGAGTAGGTGGAATGGGCTTTTTACACAAACGATAAAGGCAAAGATGACTTGTCTGTTGAATATGGTATGGAATCAAACTCGATACCATATTCTACCGATAATATACTAAGATTATTGATAGGTCTCTACTTTAAGTTGAATACTAAAATGTTTCTGAATGGCGGATTGTTGAGTGGTTGTTGGTAGATGATGATTAGATTCAATCGTTTTAAAAGTGTGACGCGGAAAGGAACATTTTTGATCGGCCTTTTCTTGCGTGAGACCAAGCTCAATACGCTTTCGAATCAATGCCTGAATGGATTCGGGCTGTACGCGCTTTCTCGGAATCTCCGTACCATCCATGGTATCAATTTTTGCCATACGAGATTTTTCACTTCGATCTGTATCGCGCGCCTCCGCCACAGTTTGCCCCTTGGCATGAGCGTCTTTCGTATTAGGACGACGCTTCAGTGTAACAGTAGTCCAGTCTTGATGATCCATTTCTACTATGTGGTCTAACCAATAAAATAAATCAATTTTTATTTTTCTGATCGAACAATAAGGATGCGAACCTGCTCCAAAGAACGAACGAATATTCCTATTACGATCTCTGTCTTACATGATCAAGAATATCAACTCTGTCGATTATTACTTCGATCGGGAAGAAGACGTGCCTTTACCGAGAGACAGATCATAGATCGAAAGTCATCTACTGCAGGATCAAAAGGTCAGCAAGTCGCCAGTACTCAAATGATCCGTCAGGAAGTGGACGCTTAATAATATAAGGTAATCGTTTTTGGTCGAGTTCCATCCGAGCAATGTCGCGTACATCCGTAATATGAGATGGAACGGAAATAAAGGGTGCGGATCCCTTGCTAATTTGATTCGATCGAAGACCAATAATCTTGGTTCGCTCAAAGTTCGTCAGGAAGGGGTAAGTCCGGTGATTCGGGTCGGTGGAGGGTCTTTCAGGATCAGCAGATACGCCGCCAGAAGGTAAGATAATATGTTGAAGTTTAGGAATAACTTGACCTACATAATCCAAAAGGCACTCTGGATGTTGTTGGTAGAGGCGCTTGAGTTCAGGCTTAATTTCTGCCGTTACTTCCTCTTCGGGAAGACCCTCTGCATATTCCTCCGCCCACTCTTCTTGCTCGTAGTCAAGATTATCATCAAGCTCGTCTGCCATGTCTACCTCTATCTTTTTTATTTTTGGCAATCAAATTTTATATCAGACGTCATGTCTCAAAAATTGACAAATCAAATGATGCGAAAGATCAGCATAAAGCATATTCATACTATCCAACCAGATATGACCGAGTCTGCTATTCCAGAGAAACTATATGAGACCTTTGATGAAATGGGTCTTTGTGATGAACTTGTTCGTGGGATTTATACCTACGGTTTCGAGCAGCCATCCCGAATTCAGCAATTGGCAATTGTACCAATGAGTCAAAAGAAAGATATCCTTGCTCAGTCACAATCAGGTACGGGAAAGACCGGTGCTTTTACCATTGGTGCACTTTCTTCCTTGGATGGTTCACTAAAGGCACCACAGGTGCTAGTCATCTGTCCAACGCGAGAGCTCGCACAACAAACAGAAAAAGTGGCACAATCCATTGGATTCTATATGAATCTGAAAGTTCTATCTGCAACAGGTGGTAATCAACTTCGTAGTGATATCCAGTCTTTGAAATCAGGGGCCCAGTTTATTGTCGGTACACCTGGACGAATCTTTGATCTGATTTGCCGAGGAGAGCTCAATGTAGAGCATATGAAGTATGTCATTCTGGACGAGGCCGATCAGATGTTGGAGGATCTATTTGCAGATCAAATCAAAGCAATTCTCAATAGCAAATTTCCACCGACAACCTCTCTGGCGCTTTTCAGTGCGACTATGCCACAAAATGTGCTCGAGATAGCAGAGCATTATCTGAATGAACCGATTCGCATTCTTCTTCCACAAGACGAGGTAACGCTAGAGGGTATCAAGCAATATTATGTTCTATTGGATCGCGAAGATTGGAAACTTCCTGTGCTTTTGGATCTCTATCAGCAAATTACAGTGAATCAGGCTCTGATTTATGTAAATAAGCGCCAGAAGGCAGAGTGGCTCGCCAAACAGCTCTCCTCACATGGGTTTACATTGGAGTATATTCATGGAGAGATGGATGTGGCCGAGCGAAAGAAAAGAATGGAGGATTTTCGGTCCGGTCAAACACGTGTTCTGATTAGCACGGATCTATTGGCGCGCGGCATTGATGTGCAGCAAGTATCACTGGTGATTAATTATGAGCTACCGATGCAGCGCGAGAACTATGTTCATCGTATTGGTCGTTCAGGTCGATATGGCAAGAAAGGAAATGCCATCAATCTGATATGTGGGGATGAATTGAAAGCGATGAATGAGATTGAGGCACACTACTCTACCGTTATTCACGAGCTTCCAGAGGATTTGAGCTCCATCAGCGTATCATAATAAAAATAAAATAGGATCTATTTTTATTTTACTATGTATTGCGAATATCATGACGACAGGTGGGGCATGTTACATGGGTTGTAAACCAGGTATCAATGCAGTTGCTGTGAAAAAGGTGTGTGCAATAATTGAGAATTCGCATTTGCTGGCCTTGCTCGATGGGATCTTGACAGATGGCACAATTGTCATCCATGGTACGTGGGGCAGTCGTGGCGATGGTATGTTGATTAATTTGTTCTGCAGTAGGATGAACGGTAACAGTTTGATCTAGAAAGGTTTGAAGAGAAGGTGCTTCGAAGATTTGGCCGATAAGGCTACTAAGAATCGTATCAGAGGATGAATCTCCTCCCATAAAAGCGCGACTGGATGAAGATCGAGAAGGGCGTGAAGAGAAGACCATTTCAGTTTCGGGAAGACGAGCGCCGTGAATGAGTTGATAAAATGCTGCAGCACTATTATCTGTGGAGGGATTTGGAACACGGCGCGCAGTGGAGGATGTTGCAGAGGGTGCAACTGGAGCAGCAGGAGATGATTGCGTTACTTGTGTTGCGCGTGTTACATATGATGCTCGCGCTCGTTCATATGGATTTTGATTTGCCACGGATATGACATATTGTAGTACATCAGGAACTGATTGGAACCGCTGTGATTGATAAAGAAGATCAGGGAAATAGTTATGAAGATCGTTTAGCAAGGAGATCGAGTATGGAGTCGACATTGCTGATAAGAATATATTGCTATGATGACTTAAGCCCCGATCGCGATCAAAAGATATGGAGCCTCATGGAGCCAATCCCGAAATAAAGGGTGTCGTTGGCATTCAGAATATGGGAAATACTTGCTATGCCAATTCTACGCTACAACTCTTGCGAGCGTGTTCCGAATGGGATGCCTTTTGTCTCAGTCAAAACTTCGCAGAGCAACTTCAGCATCTTCCCGAAACAGATGCCAATCGCCGCATTTTAACAGCCTACCAAGATATTTTGCGGTCACTATGGTCAGCCTATTTGCCTGCGTATGTTCGCCCCCTTGGATTCATCTCTGAAGTATGCAAGGCTGTCAAAGGAACAGTATACGAAACATTTGGCATGCCCGTTCCAAATGATAGTCATGAGTATCTGGTCTATTTACTGGATCATTTTCATGAAGCCCTTAAAACAACCACGAATCATATAGAGAAAGAGATTCCAGCAGATGCCACCCCCATCAATCGAATGCGTATCTTAGCCGAAAATGGATGGAATCGTTTCTTGTCGCATCATTCGAGCCCCGTCGTTCAACTCTTTTTTGGAATGATGCGAAAGACGGTGCAGTGTATGAATTGTGCAAATCGGACCTATCAATGGGAGGTCTTTAATTCACTGAAAGTCCCATGCGAGGGTGCAACTCTAGAAGAGTGGATTCAACACGAAGTCAACGAGCAGTCGGAGATTGAGGGTTATCAGTGCGATCATTGTAAAGGTCGTCATTTGGCAAAGAAGTCCTCTCATTTATGGAAACTTCCTGATAATCTGTTCGTCACACTTCATCGGTTTAACTACAATGGTCATAAAAACATGACACCATGCCCTTATCGCGGGGATGCTGTCTCCTTTCAACCGTTCTTTGCAGAGGAATCCGAAGAAGCACAAGAAATGTGGAAGTATGAGATTCGTGGTGTATCCGATCATCATGGCACGCACATGGGAGGGCATTACACCGCACAATTTAAGCACCCGATAACACAGCAGTGGTGGTGGTTCGATGATGAACGTGCTCGTCCATTAGCCAACCCCCAATTTTCGGCGACCAATTATATTTTCTTTTTCAAAAAATGCTCTTAAAAAATGCTGGCAGCCGAATCAGCCAAGTTCGTTACGCGATAGGGCTGACAATCAAATCCTTCAGGACCGTCATGATTAACAAAGGCGCTTTGAATGCTACCCATCCATCCCGCATCTCCGCAGACACGATAGTGAACATGTGACTCGATCTTTCCTTTAAATGGTACTTTATAGGATTGTGGAGGTCGGACTTTTAGAATGGCGATGCCATCCGCATTAGCGGTTGTCACGCCCGCATTTTCATACTTGACATAGGCATCCTTCCAGGACTTCAGCTCTTTCATATTTTCGGAGCCTGGTTCCGCCGCCCAATAGATCACCTTACTGTTTGCAGGGACAATGACTTTGATTTCCTTGGTTGCACCCGGAGGTTCGCGGTTCTCTAACACGGAACAGGGTGCAACCATGGGACCTAGAAACGGTAGATAGGTATCACGATCCAGCATCACACCAAGCGCTGACAAACCTACCAGAAGATAAATCACCTTCGATACGATACCGTCGCCAAACACGGCGGATACGAGATTGCAATCAAATAGTGCTACGGAAAGCCAGTTAAGACCACCCGCAATTAACAGGACCATTGCGATTTTAAAGAGCAACTTTTGAAGATACATAGGTGTCCATACTCCCTCAAATCGGTCACGAAAAACTGACATTCTACTAATGTACAAATAAATCGTCTAGGTAGAAATAGGAATTTTGAATAATGTGTTATTTAATAATATCAAAAACATATTAATATAGCATGTTACATTGGGTTCCAAAGAAAAATATTAATCCGGCGAGAGTACAAGAATTATTGCAATCGTCCATTGTTGCAAATCAGTTTACTAATAATGGACCAGCAGTTGCAGAACTAGAAAAGAAAGTACGAACTCTATTAAAAATAGAAGAATCCAAATCTGTAGTATGTGTATCAAATGGAACGGTTGCCTTATGGGCAGTTGTTGCAGCTATGGAAGTATATGAATCCAAAGAATTACAATTTTGCACACAATCTTTTACTTTTCCTGCATCGGCACAGGGATATCTAGAGAATGTGATTATTGTAGATATTGACAAAGAGGGAGGAATTGATCTTTCTACCATTGATCCAAAAACATGTGATGGAATTATTATTACTAATATATTTGGAAATCTTGTGGATCATTCTAAATACGAGGCATGGTGTAAAGAGCATCAAAAGTTTCTTATTTTTGATAATGCAGCCACTTCCAATTCTTTCTATCAAGGTAAAAATTCGTGTAATTATGGTAATGCCAGCACGATTAGTTTTCATCATACCAAACCAATTGGATTTGGAGAAGGAGGGTGTATTATTATTGATTCAAAATATGAGCGATCTCTTCGAAATATCATTAATTTTGGAATTGATAATACATCCCCCCTTGGCAAATGGCATCGAAAGGGAGGAAATTATAAGATGTCCGATCTACAAGCCGTCTATGTTCATCAATATCTTGACCATTTTGATTCCATTGTAGAGAAAACGACTGAATTGTACCGTTATTTTCTTACATCAATTGCATCTTCTTCGATTCGAACATTTCCCAATTTTTCGGATGATGTTCCATTTGTTTCCTGCATTTGTGTATTAATGGAGAATAGTAAAGTTGTCATGGAAAGATTATTAGAGAATCATATCTATTGTCGTAAATATTATAATCCTCTCATACCAAGTCCGAATGCGGTTGAAATATATAATCAGATCATATGTATTTCATGTACAGTCGATATGACAAAGGAGGATATTGATCGAATCGTTCAACTGTTACTTAAATAAATATGATGAGTAATAAGATATGGATCTCATTCCAGGCTTTTTACAAGGAGTAACACGAGTTATCATATCTTATCCATTTGATTATATAAGAACAAATCTTCAAGCACAGCATAATACTTCTATTGTTTCTTATGTATCTAATCATAAATTATCTATACGAGATGCATATCGAGGATGTACTCTTCCGCTAATTACCGTTCCTATTGACCGATCGATACAATTTTTGTTATTTGAACGATTAAGTAAAGAGCATTCTATTATTACATCCAGTATTGCATCATCTCTTATTTCATCGATTTATTCTGTTCCTGTTAATTTTCTATCAACTTCTATTATTACTCGGCATACTAATTTAACATTAGATAATATTAGATCATTTATTAAAAGATCTAATTATTATACAGGATTTAGTGCTGATTTTACAAAATCATTTCTTGGTGCAGTATTATATACTTCTATTTATGGACAGTTGCGAAAATCAATTGATAAAGAAAAACATAATTATTTTCTATTTGGTATTGCATCTAGTCTTGGTTCATGGTCTTTTATTTATCCATTTGATACAATACGTGTAATGAAACAAACATCTACAAAAACATATATGGATATTATTAAAACAACCTCTATTCGAAATCTTTATAAAGGATTTTCTATTATTCTTGCACGATCCATTCCCTCTGCAGGCTGTGGCATGTTTGTGTATGAACGTTCAAAGCAATTCCTTCTCCCATTTCAATAATGTATTAGATCGTTCTTTCATCCATTTTGCGGGGGATCCAGCATAAATGGACCATGGTTTACAATCTTTAGTTACTAAAGAATGTGAACCAATTGCAACACCTTCTCCCAATTTTATTCCAGGTAATAGAATGGAACCTGCACCAATAATAACATGTTTCTCAAGAATAAGCGGAGATCCATATACTTTTCTATATTTTATAGGTACAGACGGACCCATAAAATAATTTCCACAATAGGAATCAGATTGAGTATAAATTTTACTACCTGCCGAAATATTAGAAAATGATTTCATATGAAATCCAAGATTTCCCCATATATATACACCCGCTGAAATATGAATATTATTTTCTAATATAAATGGTTCAGCGCCACTAGATAGTATACTAAATGCATCAATCCTGACATGATTACCAATAATTATATTTTCCGGATTATAAAATTGTGCCAAACGGCTAATTTTAACATTTGTTCCAATCTTTTTAAAACCAATTGCTGCCAATTCGGATACAGACAAAAAACTCATATGTTTATATGATAATAACTATATTTAGGCTGTGTTTATATTTTCTTATTTATTTTTTTATCTATAATAGTATGGAAACCATTCAAACCATTTATACTACAGAGGTAGAAGAATATCGTACAGGACCTACTACATTTGGAATCTGTATGGCAACTTATCAACGAAAAAATGGAAAATCACCTAAGTATCTTACTGCATCATTACAGGCACTTATAAATCAAACTGCGACCAATTGGCATTTGTACTTAGTAGGCGATAAATATGAAAACCATGAGGAATTGGTTCAAACGATTTCTTTTTTTCCATCTGATAAAATTACGATGGTTAATTTACCAACTGCACCTGAACGAGAGAATATTTCAAATCGAATAGATTTATGGCGAGTAGCTGGAAGTAATGCATTTAATTATTCCCATCAGCTTGCAGTACAGGATGGATGTGATTATATCTTACATCACGATGATGATGATCCATTCCATATAAAGAAGATACAAATTCTTAATTATGTATTATCTCAATATCCAGATCCTCTCTATTTATTTCATTATAGTGTCCATATATCAAATATGATTCTCCCACTTGAATCAATTAAATCTTTATCTCCCAATAATTTACAAATTAAACAATGCAATGCAATTCATACCTCTATTGCCATTCATCGTACCGTTGCATCCTCTTTTCAATATGATGGATATCGACCAGAAAAAACAACTTATGTATGTGGAGATATACAGTTAATAGAATATCTTGGACTACAACTACAAAACACTACCAAATACTGCATTTTTATACCAGTTGTATTATGTTCTCATTTGATTGAGAAAGAAAGTTGGAATTAATTACGGCATCGTGTATATATATAATAATTAATTATAATATGAATATATATAATGGAAATTATAGAAAGTATAAAAAGTAATACTCCCTTTACAAAAGAGATTGTTACACGTATTTCATCAGAAATGAAAGGAAATACATTTCATCATCACTATCATATCTTATACACTCTTCGTTCTTTTATAAATAAAGAGATTGCAACCTATACAGAAATTGGTACATTTAATGGTGGCTCACTTTGCTTAATGCTACAACATCCATTACCTGTATATTGTATATCAATTGATCCATTTCATCTTGATCGAACAAATGTACAACATACAATTGATAATATTGCTATGTTTAATAAAAATAACTATAAAGTTTATTTGACAAAGAAATTTTCAACAGATCCAACATTATTAGGAGAATTTCACTCAACAAATTTTAAAACCGATATCTTATTTATTGATGGAGATCATAGCTATGATGCAGTACTTCATGATTTTAATAAATACAATGAGTTTGTATCAACTGGTGGATTCATTGTATTTGATGATTATCATGATTTAATCCATAGTCCAGAAGTTAAACCAGCTGTGGATTATATTGTAAAAAATATTATAAAAAATCATCTTCCATTTGAAATTATTGGTAGTCCACTTAATTTTGATAATGTATATCCATCTACTTTACCATATCTAAATGAGTTTATTATAAGAAAGTTAGGCAGTAATTAGATGATTTAAAATACAGCCATCATTTAACTTTAGTGCTATAGAAAATATAATAAATCCACATCAAGTATACATTCCATAAGGCGGCAAATCCGCTGCTTCCTTCTTTTTCAAGAAGAGCGGTACATGCTCCTTTTTGACAATAAAGGGAAGCGTAAAATCCTTGATGTAAAAGGGAAGATCAGGTGAGTTATACATCCGCAGCATGTTAATCTTTTGCGTCATTTGTTCGATACAGCGTTTGAGTTCGCGTACACCTTTCTCCTCATGGGCGTAGTCTTCAATCACTTGGGTGAGAATCTCTTTGGAGATCGCTACTTTCTCTACCAAATTCACCTCATTGAGCGCATCAGGAAGCAAATACTGCTCGGCAATGGTCGTCTTTTGTTTCAGATCGTATCCTTTCAATGTAATGACAACCATGCGATCTAGTAAGACACGATCAATCTTTGTAATATCATTTGCACTAAAGACAAACATAACCTTACTAAGATCAATAGGGATGCCAGCCAAGTATTTATCTTCAAACTCGCTATTTTGAACAGGATCCGTCAAGTGAATGAGAAGGTTCATGATCTCTTCACCCTTCGGTGTTTGAGAGATTTTATCCACTTCATCGAACATAAGAACCGTACTCATGGACTTGGATGCAATAAGTGAATTAACAATCTTGCCACAGTGAGATGATTCATAGACCAGTTGGTGACCAGTATAGGTACTGGCATCGGAATCACCACCAAGGGAAATAAATTGAAAGGGCCATCCAAGCGCTTTGGCAATTCCATTCTTGATTAAGGAAGTTTTTCCCACGCCTGGAGGGCCAGTCAGAAGAAGACAGAGACCACGACTGTTCGGATTCGCAATTTTGCTACTGATAAACTGCATGATCTGAAGCTTGGAATCTTCCTGGCCATAGACCGAATCATCCAGACATTTCTTTGAATTGCGCATGAAATCTCCACATTTTTTGGGACCATCCTCCAGACAAACGGGAATATCTTTATAGGTTCCAAAGGGAATGCTGACGACTTTGTCTAACCATGCACGAAGCTTGAAATATTCATTGCTCGACTGTTCCAGGCTCTGGAGACTGTTGTATTTTGCCAGAATAATTGCCTGAACTTCTTGCGGGAGCTTCATCGTTAAAATCCGCAGCATGAGATTAATTCCACTATTATTGATGGTGGGACGATTCTCAAGAGCATACAGTAATTCACTCTGTTTCTCCTCTGTCATCTCCTTGAATTGACCAATTTGTGTATCAATCGTATTTTCTTCCACAGGGGCTGTCAGTAGGGTTACGAATCGTTGCACGCTTTCAGGCTCCAATTTCATATTATACTTTTTAGGGACCATTGATTTATTTTCGCCACGATCTCCCATTTTCAGAATATAACGGAACAGTTCTTCATTTTGTTCTTCCTCATTTGAGTCATTTTCTTGATCGATCTCTTCCATCTCAGGCTCTTCATCAGGCTCTTCATCAGGCTCTTCATCAGTCTCTTCGATATCAATTTCATCCTCGGTCTCTTCGTCAAGCATCTTTTCCATATCCTCTTCTGTGGAACTCTTTGGTGAATAAATGGAAGGTGACACAGGATGATATAATCTACGCTTTACCGTTGGATAATGGATGGTATTGTGTGGTCCTATTTTGTCTTCTTTATCTGCTTTGCGTGATTTTTTCATAATAAGATCGATTTTCTTACGCGCCAACAGTGCGGCTTTTCGAATGGGGCGTGGAGAAGGCTCCTCGGAATCCGATCCATAATCGATCAGATCACGAAGATTTCCATGACTATCCACGCTACTATCACTTTCATCATCACTATCTTTTCCACCATCGTTCCCAGGGAGGGACTTACCCTTCTTAGGCATTCTATTAAATGGACTGTTTTTAACCATGATTTACGTAGGTAGGATACTATCTAAATCATGATTCACTCGCATCAATTTTATCGGCGTTGACGACGGGTTGAATACGATCGCAAGGTTTTTGCCGCTGCACGGTCTACACGGCCAGGAAGTTTCACAAGCGCTTGTGTTGTGCGTTTTAAAAAAAATCGTACACGCTTCACGGTGCGTCGACCAATTCGTTTGGAAGCTTTCATCGTTTTCGGAATCCATGCCGCCGTACCTCTTTTTACATTTTTCTTTGTACCTGATTTTCGAGACATTTCTATCTATTCTTTTGATTTTTAATAAGGCATTGTATCATAATTTGTCTCTTATTTACAATTGAATACTCTCATAAATATCGAGGAAGGTGAAACGCGCTTTATTGCTAAGACCTGTTTGACTACTTGTAAATGGCTTAATTCGATCTGAAAACTCATTTTTAAGAATATGACGGATCGCATGAAGGGTATCCTCCTCTGTCACAGGATCCTGGACACGAATGGCCTTCACAATTTTCATAAAGCAATCTGCAAATTCTTCAATCAACTTTACAGATTCCTTATTGGATAGATTGACCTCCACTTGGCGAATAATGGTTGTAATGATCTTCATAAATGTCTCTTGATCCACTACATTGTGCTTAATGAGTTCCGCCAGAAACTGCGAATAACCACGGCGATATTTCTTTTCCACATTTCTCTTGCACATTTCCTGATAGGTCTCCGTCTGATGCTCTGGTACTTCTTCAAAGATTTCCATGTATTGCGAGTATAGATTTGCCATTTCTGTCAGAAGAACGGGATAGTCCGCGCTCAATTCGCTCAACAGTTTAGCATAGAGAGGACAGAAGACCTCTTCGCTTGCTGCCTTTTCAAATACAAGTTTCATAAAGCATTTCATCATATCCGTTTGACCACTTGCAATAATATGGGTAATAAATTCTTTAATTTCATTATAATTGGGTTGACTAAACTTATTAAGTTTACCCAGCAGAATTGTATTTAGAATGGTGTCTTCGACTTTTCCTGTTGTTTTCTTAAATTTACTAACATATTTTTGATGGGGGCGAAATCCATCTGATGAGTCATGCCATGCACCATTTCCCTTTTGAGAAACAGGCGGATGAATGATCGTCAGTGGAATACTAGCTATGGGTTCAGGTACGCGTGTGCGTTGACTGGATGCATGCGATGCGTGCGATGCGTGCGATGCATGCGATGCATTATGTGCGCGTGATCCATACGAATAACTCTTCTGACTCGAATGAGGTGCATGATTTTGAGGAGCACGCGATCCACGCCATTCTACTGTTTTCCAGCCATTCTGATCAATACCAGTTTTAAGACATCGCTGTATGCTTTCAATCGAAGCAAGAATCGTGGAAGACAGTTTTGGGTCCCGGATGTTCTTCCGCAAAGAGTGCACCAGCTGAATCTCTTGAAGAATGGAACCCATCGTACTAGGTGTAGTTATAAAATGTTTAAGCTTGTAATCCGCTCAATTTTTTATGATTCATGTGTTCCTTTTTCATTTAAAAAGAAAGACATTTCCATAAGATGAGTTCCATTGATGCAATGATTGATCAGGAGGCATGTTCTACCTGGCTTGGCCTACAAACTCAAACCTCTAAAACATGCCTTTCACATCAATTGAATGAATGGACGAGTAATAAGGAAAAACTACTACAATTAAGTGCAAAATACAAGCGATTTAAAGCGGTATTGGAGAAGGACTCCGCATTTTTTAGTACGACATCAGAGTTATTTCGTGAAATTGCGGAAATTGAAACACAATTACACACTCTTATGGATCGTGATTCCGCTCTAGAAAAGGAGTCTTACAATGAGATCTTGTTCTTTAAACCCCTCTTTCAACCCCTCAACTTCGTCCCCTTCTTTCTCAGTATGTGGTCATTTATTCGCATCTATCTCCTTCCAGGCTTATCCTTGCTGCTTCCCATTCTTACCCTGATTGCCCCCTATTTCATTTTAGCATTTGTATTCAAGCTTCCTATTACATTCAGTAATTACATGGGTCTTCTTCAAGCCATGCTTTCGGGTCAGATGGAAAACATCATGAATCCACAGGCTATTAAACAACCTGTATCTTTTTCTCCTATCAATCTACTAAAACAATTTGGTATCGTTGCTGTCTCACTCATTCAAGGTGTCATTCAACCCTATTGGACTTATAAACATTTGCACTCCATTGATACCATCGTACAAGATAATGGTAAACTTATCATACGCTTGAAAGAAATCTATCAGAAGATCGAAACCCTGCTGGCATCTCATGGAATCACATTTTTTAAGTGCCCTTTGCCTACGATGATGAATGAGCGAGATGCTACTGCACGAATTATGTTAGAATCCGCTTATTTTAAGATGGCACTGAAATATTTGGGATCACTTGAGGTCATCCTGTGTCTTGCCAATCAAAAAGAGGTTCATCCTGTTACATGGGTGTCCTCTGCCACTCCTGTATTTTCGATTCAAGACACATTTGATTTTCAGGTTTCCGCCTCGACCCGAAAATGCATTTCGGCGGATTGCACAGCAAAACGCAACTCCCTTCTCACAGGTCCAAACAAGGGTGGAAAGTCAACGGTGTTGCGTGCTCTTTCAGTTAGCGCCCTCTTAGCTCATACCTATGGCTGCTCGATTGGCAGTCTTACGGCCACTCCCTTCGAACACATTTTCGTCTGTCTGAAACCCGATGATCTTCCTGGATCCAAATCCCGGTTTGAAAGAGAGATTGAATTTACGGCACAGACACTCTCTCCCAATGAGTCTACACTTGTTTTTATCGATGAATTATATCACTCTACAAACCCTCCTGATGCATTACGCAGTTGTGAGATTTACTGTAAACAATTATGGGAGAAGCCCAATGTAGTAAGCGTGATTAGCACACATCTATTTGAATTGGTGGAGAATTCACCCGAAATTATTCAACGGATCTGCTGCCCTGCTGTGATTGATTCAACGGGAATCATCCACTTTAGCTATCAATTGCAGAATGGCATATGTAAAGTGAGTAGCGTTGACACCTTATTGCAGAAAAATGGACTATTGCGCGCCTGAATAAGAACACGGAATCTCTTGATCACGGCAGAATGACATCCTTGAGCGATACTCTTACTGTAGGGTTTGTCCTTGTTCTGCTGTTTGGATCGATTGCATTGTATCTATATACATGCATCCAGCAATCCGAGCAAAAAATTAGCCTATTGGAGTCGATTTTACTTGATCTCAAGATGAGCGCTGAATTCAAATCCTATACAGAACTACCGGCAGAGCATGAACCCGTCCATGTGAAATCTGTTGTAGCTGCAAAGGATGATACAGAATCGCACCATAATGCCTATGTTCCATTTGAGGATGCTGCGGAGGAGGAGAGCAGCGCCGTTATGGAGGTGGAGGATCTTGCACCATTGTCCCATCCATCCCCGAAAAAGGAGCAGTCAGAATCGATTACCAACTCTTCCGTGCTGGATGTCGCGGAAGAGAGTGTTAACAACTATGATACAATGTCCCTAAAAGAGTTACAATCGCTAGCACTAAGCCGAGGAATTACAGGTGCGAAATCGATGAAGAAGGGACCGCTACAAGAGGCACTGCGCACCTCAGATCGTGTCCGACCCGGTTCCAATGTCGTAGCGGGATCCAATTCGTTTGTAGAAAGCAGCGCCCCTGTTAGCGATGAAATTGCTTGATTTCATTACCATTAGTAAAGATAGATGGCAGAGCTTAACCAACCTGGATTTAGTCGAGATACTCGCCCAAATTTATATCACAATCCACCGTTTGGTACAGAATATGGTATTGCAAATACAGTATCTTTGGCACCGGCTAAAGATGTCTATCCTGCCCGAGACAACCGCTATCCCGCTTACGCCGCGCCGCTTGCGGATGGTCGTCTGGTAACAGATTATCGTCCACAATGTGCTAAAAATATTGCACCGGCCGATCAATTCAATACCAAGAAGTGGATGATCACCCATGCAGATGAGTTGATGGAGGAGTCGCGTCGCCGTCAGGTGGAGTGGACGGGTGCTTCTCTTGCTATGGCAAATACAGTCCCACCTCCTGCGGATGTCGTTCACTCCAATGCATTTTATTCAGAAGTAAACCCGACACATTATCAAAATGGTATTGGTGTGGAGAGAGCGGGTGCAAAGGCGCCTGCCCTGTTTGGAACATTTATGTACGAGCCGACCATGTCGGAGCTTCAGAACAACCGTAAAAACATTGCACTCACACAGTATCAGGAGGGTGGGCGTAATTCAGTGCGGGGTGTATTTATGATGTAATAAGGCCAGCGATTGGTACAAGATTTGATATTTCCTATGTCTTCGATATCAGGTAACCAATTTGCACACGTATAACATGGTAAGGGAGCAGTCGTATTGGTAATGGTAGAAATGGGCCACCAATTTTGACATACAGAAAGGGTTCTAAGAGGTTCCATGTCCTTATATTAGCTTATTTTAATCTAATATAACGATACATATTATCGCATTAAATGATAATGACAGGCTGAAAATAATGATACTCATCTTCTAGGGATAGGTCATTCCATTCCATGAATGTTGACCCATTTTTGTCACCAACCCATACACCTGCTGTACCATCTTCTGAAATCCACTCATTTTTGATCCAGCAACTAGGATATTTTTCAAGCAAGGAGCTGAGCCAGGGATAATCGGGCTTCCAGGCGGTACTGTACTTTACACGGACACCCTTTTTGCCATGAAGATTGATGGTCGCATGGGGTAGATCATTTTGGAGAATGATGTGAATATCCTGTTCGGATGGGGAAGTGATCGTGAGATGATTGATACACTCGTTTGGCATACTGTATGCAAATAGGGTAGAGGGATTTAGGCCTCCATTTGTGCTCCAATAAACGAGCTTAAAGATCTACTGATATTCTATTCGTAGGGAGAAATCCCTCAAAAGGACCTGTAATTCAGTGGTAGAATGTTTGTCTTATGAGCAAAATGTCGTGAGTTCAATCCTCACCAGGTCCAGATTCTGATCCATGTTAGTGTCTCAGAATTACAATAATAATAACAGCGCAACCGTTGTTCCAATGCTTGTTACAGCGCCCGCAATCAGATAGTAGATACGATAGCTATTCGATTGTTCGACTCTGGCCTCTACGATCTGATGTTCTCCCTCGCGAACCTCTTGTTTTGATCGCGAAATCTCCTCCTCGATGGAGTTCAGAGATGGCTGCTGCTCCAGTACCACATCATGTAATACTTCCCAGCTTGCTTTCAAGAGAAGCATATCTTGTTGGATCTTCTGAAGAGCGCTCATGTGGTTCTGACTCATTTGGGGATTTAAATTACATGAAGTAGATAGATGTTGTGTCAGTATAAAAACATTTTAGGAAAAGTGGGAGAGGGAGTGCATTCCTATCGAATTGCTAACCTGGCTGTCGTAGATATTCTTTTGACCATCTTGCTGGCGTTTTTAATCCATCTGATGCTTCCCGTATATCATTTTGGATACATTTTACTAGCCGTATTTCTATTAGGAATCATTCTACATCACATATTTTGCGTTAAAACGACAGTGGACAAATGGATCTTTGGATAAGCCGAAGGCGATTGATAATATAAACCATTTGAATCGAATAGGTGTAGTGATGCCAAAGGTACCGGCTCTATTGAAAACAGAACAGCATATTTCGTTTGAAAAACGAAAGGTACTCGCATTTGACATTGGTATCAAGAATTTAGCCTTCTGCATCTTGGAAAATAAGTGCGTACTCAGCCTTCACAATGTAAATCTACTAGATCCCGTTGAACCGATTATTTGTGCTCAATGCACATCCAAGGCATCCTATCGTGTAGGCGAATCGGTTCATTGCAAACGCCATGTTCCCAAGACGCATACCATCATTCCCGAGCTCGCTAAAAAAATCCCTTCGAACAAGGCAATGAAAGAGCTTATCAAAACCCACAACTGTGAGGCAAAGGGATCTACTAATGAAAAATGCATTGAGGCTCTTGCTGCCCGATTTGCTCTCCCTGTTACACAGCCTAAATCAGCTAATGCGTCACATGTTTCCCTGGAAATCATTCATGATGCCCTCCGTGCATTTGCTTCCGAGCAATGGCCCCATTTCTCAGGATGTACCCATGTTCTCCTGGAAAATCAACCCGCGTTTAAGAATCCTCATATGAAATCCGTCCAAGTACTTCTATTTGCGGTTCTGCGTGAAGTCTTTTTAACCCATGGTGAAACCCCAAAGTATCATTTCGTTCACGCTAAAAAGAAAGTGGCAAATGCACCAAAAGGCGACGCAGGCTATGCAGAGCGTAAGAATCAATCTGAAGCGCGTCTCATTGAATTGTTTGATTCGGGTCAGATTCAGGGTGCAGAATGGTATACTGCATGGAAGGCATCAAAGAAGAAATCAGATATGGCCGATGCACTATGTATGACAGTGGATCTAGTAGAATAGATGGAGAGCCAGTTCGTAGCATGTATTATTATTTTCTCTGCGTTTGTGATTGGCTGTTGCATTTCAATTGGCGGATGTGATCGTATATGTGCATACATAGAGCAACGCACTAATTAATTTCAGAGGTGTATATAAATGATGAATTTCTTTTCCGCATCGATGTGGTTTCTATTTGGCATTCCCATTGTACTTTTTCTGTACACTCGAAATGTCCTCCATCTTCGAGCATTTATTGGTTTATGGGCGACCGGTGGATTAACAGAAGTACTAAAAAAACATGTATTTGGAGATTCCTGTTTAAGACCCAAAGGAGCTCGTGACTGTAACTTTTGGGCTGATAATGGGAACCGAGAAGATGAACCAGGAATGCCATCGGGTCATTCCTCCATTTCTACTTTCTTTTCCGCATTCTACTATCAACAGACCACCAATCCATGGATCAAAGGCATATTAGTTCTCTATGCATTCCTTGTGATGCTCTCACGATATGTTAAACATTGCCATAGCCTTCCACAGATCATAACAGGTGCCTCCATCGGTCTACTGATGAATGCGCTAACAGGATATGCCTTCTCTGCAAGATAAACGGCCCAGAGAGAAGAATGAATCTACAAGATCTGATTTCAATATCTGTGGGGATCCTCTATGTGATTCCATTTGTCCTCTATTGGCTAACCGGTCAGACCATTCATCTGAAAGGATGGGTGGGCCTCATGGGAACACTAGGATTGTCCCATATGTTGAAGGTTGATGTTGTCAAAGAAGCTAGCCCTAGACCGAAAGGGGCCTGCGATTGCGATCTATTATGTATGGATGGAAACCAAGAGGGAAAACCCGGCATGCCATCAGGTCATTCCTCCGCGGCAACCTTCTTTTCCGCATTCTATTACCAGCAAACGAGTAATCCATGGATTAAAGGATCATTGGTGCTATATACTGTATTGGTAATGACATCACGATATCTGAAAAGATGTCATAGCCTCTCTCAAATTACAGCAGGAGGTCTCGTTGGATTGTTAATGAACTATTTGGTACAAACTCTTCTTCGATAAAATAAGATCAAATAGTAGATATGAAGAAATTTTCTATAGGATTTATGCTTGTTTTATTAATTCTCATTGTTCTATTTGGCTTTTCAACTCAATACCGTGATGGATTTCAGGATGATGATCAGGACGACCAAGGTAGCGACCAGGATGACCAAGACGACCAAAGCAGCGACCAGGATCCAGACATGGATTCACGCAGTATGAGTCGTCTACGAAGAAAACTACCACCGATGGTATCATCTTGTGTAAAAGATGGACTTAAACAGTTTGATGATTTGCAATAAATCATTGTGCGTCATTTCTCCTGCTTAAAAAAACAGTGATGAGGAAAGACATATGAACTCAGTATCCATCTCTGATATGCAAAATTTTGTGGAAAATATGGGTCCATCCGATATGAAAATGAGCGCGAGTATCGGAAATGTCATTGAGTTGGATGAAGATCTCGGTGATGACCTAGGGATTGGTCTTCTTTCCAATCGGGTGTCTTCTCGTCCGGCAGATCACAGTAGTTCGACCTATAATGTCTCCACCATGGAGAAAATTGACGACATTGGTATTGGCTCCCTTGAGCCACTGGAGTCCATCTCGTTCGATCTTCCGATGAATCAAGGGAATTCCTTTCCTGAAATTGGAATTCATCGGGACAGTGGTGACTCCGCCCCGCTCTTTTCGAACGATCAATCGGTGTCGGGTCCTTCTATCAATCTGGCAGCAGCAAATCGCATGAACCCTGAGGAGGAGCGTAAGAAGAAGATTGAACTCATCAACAAACTCAATCGTTTGGAGTCAAAGGGTTATAGCCTTACCAAGCGCTTCACGATGGATAACACCCTCGAAGAGATTCAGATGGAATACGATCGCCTGGTGGATGCTAAGAACCTGGAGGCCTCTCTTCGTTTTCAGCGCCAATGCTTGATGGGTGCAGTAACAGGTGCGGAGTTCCTTAACGGCAAGTTTAATCCATTTGACTGGGAGCTCGATGGTTGGTCGGAGTCCGTGCATGAGAATATCGAGGACTTTGACGAGGTATTTGAGGAGCTTTATGACAAATATAAGGGTCGTGGAAATATGCCACCAGAGGCAAAGCTTATGATGTCGTTGGTGGGTAGCGGTTTCATGTTCCACATGAGTAACTCCTTCTTCCGCTCGAAGATGAGCAGCGTGGATCCAAATGATATCTTTAAGAACAACCCGCAACTGGCAAAGCAGTTTGCTGCGGCAGCCGCTCAGCAGGCGGGTCCAGGATTTGGTAACTTCATGGGGGCCGCAATGGGCGTACAGGCACCCATGCCACAACAGATGCCGAGCTCGGGAGCCTTTTACCAGTCATCGAATGCCAATACGCCACCAATGCCATCCCAGATGCCGCAGGTCATGGCCGCACAGCCACCATCGAATGGTCCACGCCGTGAGATGCGGGGTCCATCGGGTATCGATGATATTATGAAGACCTTTCAGGAGGTGCGCGCAGCGGAAGTCGATCAGGCTCCACCGATGTACCCGCCTGCCCCATCCTTCACACATCAGCCGGCCATGCAGGCCGTGTCCGAGATCTCAAGCATTCACTCGGGTGACATTTCGGATGCAGAGAGTGTTCGCACAGGCACCACCAGCCAGAGAAATGGCCGTGGTCGTAGAAAGGCCAGTGCACCCGTCCCCAACACCATGACTCTAAATTTATAAGTTAATTATGTACTTATGATAAGTATCAAATTATCTAATCATCTGCGTAAAAGAGATAAATTAGCAGCATATACATCCATATGACTTACTTCTTGATCATCTTCATCGGAGTTAAGCGCAGACTGCTCGGGTGTCTTTTTCTTCTTCTTTCCATCTGCCGCCGTCTGATAGCGCTGCGCCTTCGCATGCAAGCGGTGCAAAATCTCTTTCTCTTCAGGTGTCATTTCCTCACCAGGTCCAGGAGCATCTCCGCAAGAAGAACCACTCATACCACCATCACCAAAGAGGCAGAGGGCAGAGTTCTCATTAAAGAGATATCCGAGGAAGAGCACAGAAACAACCGTGGCCCAGAAGGCAACCCATAAATTACGAGTGGCGATGAAGAGCACAGTAAAAATGAGAACGCGACGAACCCAGGGATGCTGTAGAAACTGCTCCTGTTTTTTAGTGACTTCCAAACTGATGAAACGACCGCCCATGTTTAAGATAAGCATCATGATACCGATAAAATACGGGTTATTGTTAAAAATCTGCAAGATACCGTCAACCGGACTCATTGCGACCATTGCACCCATAGACTGCCCTGATAACGCGGCCGGGAAGCTCATTCTGTAAGTAGGAAAGCTCTTAATAAAGGCTGATAGCCAAAGGTTTATAGATCCGTCATAGGAGTCAGCAGCGTGTTCATATCGCTTAAATAAAAGAACATAATCAATGCAACCAGGATTCCTACACGAGGGCACCACATGACCGAGCTAATCACCAGGAGGACCAGCAATATACGCCACCAAGGAAATAAGTATAAGTCAATTAGCTTTCGGGTATATTCCTCTTCAAAGAGGGTGCTGTAATTTACGACTAGAAGCGCAATAAGAAGTACCATAATCGCACGGGATGCTCCGTCCACATTGCCGTGAAAGGATAAAAAAGAGGGCCACTCGGGAGTTCTCATCTCTAATTGGTAGGATAACATAAATCCTTAGTCTTGAACGGCCTGGGTCATAACGCGGTCGCTCTCAATTGCAGTGGGGCATTCGCCAAGAACTTCCTCTACAAACCAACGACGGTTATGGGTAATCACATTTTTTGCAGTAACAGCACCACCAGCCGTAAAGCCTTCCTCCTTCTTCTTTGAAAGGAACCCCTCCATCAGCGGATTACCATATCGGGGAGCACCATTCAAGATCAAGAGAAATGCCATGGCCGTGAGAAGACCGTAGACCCATCCAAGAGTCTCCGTAATGCCATAGACGATGGCCACGCCGAAGACTCGTCCCAGAAAGGAATCGGCAAAGACACGAGCATCCGTCGGAATGATAGGCGAATAGACAATAACAAGAACAAGAAGGAATCCATAAATAAGCATTGCAGGGGAGTCGAGTCGTGAAATCATCATATGAATCGAATCAACTACGCCTCCTTGTTGTGCAAGTTGTACTTGAGACATCCTGATTACACAGCTGATTTGTTAATGAGAAATCTTATGACGGTGGCGTAAGATTCTGAAATAACTTCATAAGAGGTTCAACATCCATCGAGGAAATGGTCTGGGGATCCGTAGTAGAAATGGCGGTTGACAGCTCCTTTACCATTTGATGAATCTTCTCCGGATTCTGTTGAACCATTTTAATCAAAGAGGAAAGGGTATCATCGTTAATAAGGGTGGATATCGCTGGAGCAGCATCTTCAAAGGGTTCCATATTGGATTGTAGCAGAAATATGATAATTGCCCCTGCAAGCAGACAAATCACAAGGATGAACCAGGGTCGGTACGAAAGAGGCATATGGTTCGTTTCTCTGATATAAGAATGATTGCTTTTGGTAGTAGGGGCAATGAACTATTGCGCTTTAGATGATGCCTTTCAAGAAGCAGGAACGGCACCTCCTCCGGGATGCTCTTCCGATTATGCCACGAAATCAGCACGAAAGGAGGAGCGAAAGAAGGCTCGCCGATGCAGAGGTCCACCCGCCACTTATCTAAACATCGATGATCAGCAAGATCCCGATCGCCAGCATCTGGCCCCACCGCCCATGATCCCCGCGATGAACCCCGCAACAGGTCTTCGTCAACATGTACCTGTTACCGCTCCCGATGGTTCGATGGAGCCATTTACGAATGAATCCAGTGGAGTCGATACCATTGGCATGTCATCTGCACAGGCAGGTAGCGTCCCCTCTCGACGAATGAAATACTTTGGAGCCTCTCAAGATGATGAACACGCCGACTATCTTCCCAATCAGGGCGACTATCGCTTACAGCCCGATTTTTTGAAGGCATTTGAGTATGCAGGTGTGGCACGTGCCGGCGCATCAGCCTCTCTCCCGAATCCTTCGGCAAACATGTACTGGAAACCGATGACAACTTCGGGCGCCCAGACCTCGTTTATCGAGCAACTGCCACCACCTGGAGGCAAATATTACCAGCCCCCGCGGGGTGATATGTCGATGGACGAAGTCATGAAAAAGATCGATCGGATCTTCGCCCGCCTCGATGATATGAATGCATCGACTCCCGAGCAAGTGACTTCGGAGCTCCTCATGTTTATTTCGAGTGGCATCTTTGTTCTGTTTTTAATGGACCTTCTGGTAAAGAAGGGTGGAAAGCTGCGTTTCTAAGTCAATGAAACCGTGTGTCACGGCTAGGTTGAGTTAGTTTTTCTTTTGTTTAAAGTATCGAAAGCATATATAATCGTAATAAAACCAATTGGCGTGAACCATCCACATTGCCATAAGGCATGCCCAGAAGGGTGCCGTGTCAAAGGTCGTCTTCATAAGATAAATGATGGTGATCCCATGATGAACGACACACGCGGGAAGATAGATCCATTGATTAATCCATGTGCGTTTCGATTCATGATTGCCGTGAATAAGAAGAAGGTAGTCAATGCCGGCAGGAAGGCTAACAAAGAAGAGAGTATAACCGATCAGAGCGGGAGAGTGCGCATACCATCCGAGACAGAGAGCAAAGAGTCGCTCCATGATGTGATAGGTGTCTTCTTCTTCAAAGGTGGGTTCATAGAGTATAAAGTGATACAGATGAAAGGCAATCCAAAGAGGAAGAGCGAACGCATTGTGAAGAGGATAGGTAAAAGGATCCAATACATCATGAATAGTAAGAATGGTGAGGGCGGCATTGTGGATGGCATAAAAGTGGAGAAAGAGATGGGGAATGGAACAATAGGAAAGGATTCGATCGAGGAGACAGAATCCAGTAAAGAGTGCGAGGGTTGCAATGATAGAGGGCCACATGCCTTATGTAGAGTTCAGCAATTGTCTCAATTTTTTAGAGGCACGAAGGGTGCGTTTCTTAGGGCTCTTCTTGGAGGCGCGAAGAGTGCGGCCGGCGCCCGTCATACTTTTAAGTTGTGTCTTTGCATCTTGAAAGCCTTTAGCTGCAGCTTTACTAAACCACTCTCTCGCGGTTTGTATATTCCTATTAACATTTGTACCCAAAAAGTATACCTGACCCAAACGATATTGTGACTCCGCATAACCTTTACTTGCAGCTTTCTGCCATAGTGAAATGGCGCCTGCTATATTATTACGATTTGCATATATCACGCCAAGCATATCTTGTGCTGGAGCAAAACCCTTATCCGCAGCATTCTTGAAGAATTTCTCTGCAGCTTCTTCATTCGCAGGGATACCGCCACGAGGATAGAAGTTACATATACCTAGGACAAATATCCACGCAGTACTACTAGGATCCATCCCAACACTTTTTATCTCAGCACTCTTTCGCGCTTCTAGCCATAATGGCTTACATGCTTCTTCACCGCCATATATTTTCTCAAGATCATTGATAGTATACTTGCCTGATATTAGATCAGTAATCATCTTGTTTGCCAGAGTATTCACTTGAGTTGTGATGGGCTCCTTAGGTGACACAATCGGTTTTGCAGGTGTGGTAGCAGCGGATGCAGAAACTGATTCAGAAGTCGCAGCAACAGATTTCACAGGAGATACAGAAGCTGATTCAGAAGCTAAATCAGAAGCCGCCGCAGCAACAGATTCAGAAGCCTTGACAGGAGCTATAACAGGACTCTCCACTTCCGCATAGACCAGTAAATACGCATTTAAACCATCATCTTGTGTCATTTGTATTTTATTATTATCAAGGGTCACAATGGTATCATTATATACAATATGTTTATCTGATGTAAGATCTTGACGATCATATACATAATGCCCACTAGTACGAGGTCCACTTCTTCGAATCATTCCATATAGTTTAAATTGTTTATTGTCAGTTTTATTTTTCATTATTGAAAGTGTATGAGAAATTCCAGATAAATCAGCAGTTGGATCAGATGGCCGAAGCAATAGGTAGGGATTATTTTCTAATGTAAGAGTAACTCTATAACTTTCAGTGGTTCCGTTAATTTCTCTTGTGCCTGGATTTGATGTACTAAAGATATCCTGTATGATCCATACATCCTGTTGGCTCTCGTCTTCAACCCTCACATCTGTTATCGTTTTCTGTGTAAACTGAAAAAGTGGTCGAATTTCATTAAATATCTGAAATAGAAAAGTAAGAAATACTTGTGCGTCTTCTTGACCACCTATATGATATTCTCTATTATTTAATTTACTATCTATCTCAAAATTTTTCATAATGTATCCAAGTAATTCATAGGGAACAGCATTTTCTTTTGATACAGTACCTACCTCTAATTTAGAAAACAATGTCATATTCTCCCCCAACTCCTCAAATAAATGAAATAGGGCGCATAGGACACCATTATTATTAACTTTAGTGATTGGATGATCAATTTGTTCGTATATTTCTGCTAAGATTGCATCATTACAGTTCTTCTTTCCATACGCTTTCATAATGGTTCGAATTTGCGGAATGGAAAATAAGAGTTGGATAGAAGAAATGCAGAAGCATGCATTATTTGGATTTACCATTCCACGTATGGATACTTGATTCGAAGAGACAGGGTCTGCTATAAGTTTTGTAAAAAACCCATTCGAACTGGCTGCTTTTTCAGAAGCCGCTTTTACTTTTTTCTTAGTTTCTTCGCCAATTTGTTTTCCAAATTTGGAAAATGTAAATGTGAACTCGAGATCTCCATTGGAAGACTTCTTTTGTTTTATCAAGTCCCCTTTTTTCTGTGGAGTAATGTTAAGACGCAGTAGATCGTGTACTTTTAACGCATATTTTTGTCCTAATTCCTCTAATAAAGTTCCAAATGTGCTACATTTGATATTTGAAATAACTGACCCATCAGTATAGCAACCGTCATAAATTTCATCTAATAAAGTGATCTTAAAAGAGTCGCCTTTATCCTTAACTTCTAATTCTTCCAGTAAATCTTCATGATCGTTGATCGTAGTAGGACGATTGGGAAATTTATAATCCATTCCAAAGAGTTTAATCGTCCGTTCACCATCACCACCTTGTTGTGTCATAACTGTGGCCGCCGCGGCCATAGGAAGATTTTTCTGACTACAGGAAGGCAGCTGTTCGCATTTGATGACGAGAGTTACCTCTATTTTTCCATTTGAAAAAGCCAATTTGATCTCAGTTTTTTCGAGATGAATTGGTTCTTCTGTTAATTCTTTTTTCTCTTTGGCATAATCAATGCCCATTCGTATCAATAGGCGTTTCAAATGGGGATATTTCTCCAATGTAATGGTACGCAAATTTACAATTCCATCATAGATTTCATGTAGGGCGGCTGATTTCTCTGCATCACTCAGAGTCCCTAGAAGAGTAAGAATCGGCTGACTTGCTGCATCTACTGTAGTAGAAAATGCATTGAATGTTTTACCAAATAAAATAATTTGAATGGGTTTTTCAGGAGTTTTTGTAGCAGGACCTGCCACACCAGGAGCCAAAACAATCGTCGCAGCTGCAGCCATAGGTAGTGTATCATCTCCTCCCTTCATATCCACAATAGGAACATGGTTTGCAGTCGGTGTTAATTGGATGACTGACACATCTGGATTGTATCCCTCAGGAGCGCCACCTCCCCGCATCGCCATGATACTACCTCCTACATTGGGAAGCATGGATGCATTTGGATTATATTGATCCATTCTATTCCTACCGCATTTTTAAATTATGAATCAAGACACAACGGAACCTAAGAGCGCCCTCCATGTTCTTTTCAGACATGGACGTGTATCTCTGCGATCCACAAACCCGAAAGCGTAAAATCGAATGCAAGCCCGAGCTCGTCATTGCGAGTCTACAGCGATTTTATGCCCACCATCCGGAAATTGATAAAGTACTCATTTATTTGAATGGTGAGGCACCTCTCAGTCTTCGCATTATTGACTGGTTCGTCACCAAATATAGTCGTAAGAGCTTCGTTCGCTATCCTCTCAATGGTCAGGAATTCCTCGTCTATCTTAGCTACAAAGGCCAGTTGAAGGCGTATTCGAAGCAGTATTTTGATCCGAACTGTCGCCGCGAGCGCATCATGTTTACGATCCCCAATCATGAGCAGTTCATGACCACGATTGGAAAGCTGAACTTTTTTCGGTGGGCTCTGGAGTCCAAGATTCTGGATTATATGGAGGCCCATGAAGAGAATATCCGCAAGGGCTACAATGCATACTTGAAAGAGACCATCCAGGTTCAGAAGCGGAACAAAAGTGACTCGTCCATTGAAGAACCTCAAAAGGGAACGCCCGCAAATTCCGTGCGAACCACCCGCCGCCGCACCAAGCAGTCTCCTTCTTCACTGAATAAGCTCCAGGTCTATACCACCCCCGTCGAGCTGGATTTTCATTAATATAAAATTGATATAAAGCCAAGCAAGTAACATAGAATAGATCATGTCATTCATTCGCTTTCGTAATCAAATGATAAATGTACAACATATCCGTAAAATTGTAATTGAGCCAACTGTATATCGTGTGTATTGTAATCAACCAAGCTATTATGGATTTATACTGGCTGGATCTGGATTCCTTAATTCAGAGAATGATGTGATTGTCATTGACAAAGAGAAGGATCAATATGAGTATGATATGCTGCGTAAGTGGATTAGTACAAATTAAGTATCCTTCACTGGTTTATTTTGGTAAAACATGCGGATATCGTCCATTTTGGGGCGTAGTGCTTCCGCCGCCTTTGCCTGTTGGATCGCCACCGTTGGATCCAGCCAACGGCTGTCAAAGTTGCGCTCCAGTAATTTAAGAGACTCTTTTGCGTACCCCGTGTTTTTGTCTTCGTAGACACTCGCACGGAGTTCTCGGGTCATGTTACGAGCATCAAATGTAGTGTCATATTTATTAAAGTATGAGTTGTCAACACCGCGACTTTCATCCACATCATATCGTGGCTGAGAGCGATAACTTCGGTCATTTATGCGGCTGACATTTGGTAACATATCGTAAAAAGGGGCCTGTCGATTCATATCCGGACGGTCATTTGTCATGAACTTACCGTCGGTTTGCCAGTGTTCGAACTGACGAGCGTTGATAGAGTCAATGGGATCCACTTCGCGACGGGTGCGCGCCATAAATTGGGGAAGGGGAAAGGCATCGTAGGCAGAGATCGTGTGACGATCAGGATACACGGGTTGCGCCATTTAAAGTACCTCCTTAATATTATCATAAGATGTTTATTATCCCTTATATCTACAAAAAGGTAACCGTTCATCCGATGCAAATTACCATTTTTCAATTTCTTACTGTTGGAGGAACGACACTATGGAGCGAAGCAGATGATTTGGATGTGGAGCGGGATATTCTTCATCCAAATGGAATCTATTTATCGGGTTCACCCATTCAATATAAGGATGCGTATTGTTGTCCTGTGGACACGGAGAAAACCGCCATGGGGGATTTTTACAAGTGGGAGGAGATCGCAAAAGGGGACCAGGAGACTTTTTGTTGGCGGACCTTCTATGTATTTGGAGAGGATACCAATTATCGTGGATGGCTACCGATTCCAGAACAGGAAATGCTGGGAGAATATTCTTGTTGTTCACTCATGGACCATCTGTCAGCGTGCTGACAGATTATACTGCCCCGAGGCAAGGACCATTTATCAGCTTGCTGATAAATCATACTGCATCCGTTTCCAACGGAACATGGACCATTTATCAGCTTGCTGATAAATCATACTGCATCCGTTTCCAACGGAACATGGACCATTTATCAGCTTGCTGATAAATCATACTGCATCCGTTTCCAACGGAACATGGACCATCTGTCAGCGTGCACCATCTAAACCCACGTAGCGTATTCTATATAGACAATGGATCGACATAAAACACAGAAGCACGGAGTTGACCATGACGGCGGCGCCGAACAATTTAAAAATCTATTAGAAGACGGTGCTCGAGAAGCCTATTTGCGTCCCTGGCACCGTCTAGAGCGCGGCTTGCGTTTAAATCGCATTCGCCTTTTTATTGAAGAAATTGCTCCCCAGTTTGAAATGAGTAAGGAGAATCGTGATGATTTTTTCGTCTTCCTTCAAAAGGCACTTGATAAAAAGTTGCTAAATACATTGAAAGTAGTACAATACGATCAGGATACACAGCGCATTACTATCATTCGAGGTCTTGAAATTAAACTCGAAAATAATGTACTTAAATGGAACTTTAGTATTAAGAAGCCGAGCACGGGTACCACCCGAAAAAAGAAGAAGGAGGAAATTCCGTCCATTTCGACGATTATCGCAAAAATTGAAGAGAAAGAATCTACCTCCTCCACATAGAATGCGAACCTTCAAAGAAAAGCTAGTGGATTGGATAACTCTATTGGATCAATGGTTATCCGACCCAGAAGATGAGGTACAACTAAAAGAATGGAGTAGCAATGCCGAAGAACTTGCCTATCCCTATGAGTTTTCAAAAAAAGAGCAGCCTTATATCGATCAGATCATTGAATTGTCCATCATTCAGATTCAGCGACGGATCCATGCTGCCCCGCCCTCCACTGTTTCTCAGGAAACCATTGATGCCCTTCTATCGAGAAAACAGACGGAACAGCGCACGGCGGCATGGTATGAACAGATGTCGACTGTCATTTCCGCAAGTGAACTGGGAAAACTATTTGGCTCCGAGCGCCAACGGGCTGAATTTGTTCTTACCAAGACGGTCCCTCCTCCTCCGCGGTTTCAACCACTTGCCACTCCTTCTGACCGTATGAGACCTTTTGACTGGGGTATTCGTTTTGAACCAGTTGTAAAACAGATTTACGAGTACAAATACGGAGTGACTATCAAGGAACTGGGGCGAATGCATCATCAAGTAGATCCTCGTTGTACGGCCTCACCCGATGGCCTCATTACCTCCTGTCCTGCAGGTATTCGAAAGGGGCGACTATTGGAGATCAAATGCCCTGTGACACGAGAGATTGATGGAACAGTCCCCAAGGATTACTACGCACAAATGCAGATGCAGCTCCATGTGACAGGGCTACAACAATGTGACTATGTGGAGGCCGTCTTTGTATCACTTTATAATCAAACGCCTTTGAAAGAGGGACCCGTACTTTATCATGGATTCTTTGCAGTAATTCGCTTCGCAGAGCCCGTCATGACTCAAGACTTCTATTATGCATATAGTCCCGTAAATGCAACATCAGAGTGGGTACCTGACATCAAGGATGGTGAAGAGATCATCGAGATCACGCCGTGGAGATTATCTCAGTGGAGTGAACAGTTAATTATGAGAAATGAAGACTGGTGGAAAGGAATGCAGCCACACTTTCAGGCATTCTGGTCAGATGTCGAAAAAGCAAAGCGGGGAGAATTTCAGATACCTGATTCTACGCGCCCCACGAAAAAACAGAAAACAGAGAAATGTATCATTCAGTTTAGCAAAGATGATGCAGTTTGTAATCTGATTATTCCATTCTCCCGTTCTGCATCCTCACCGATTACCGTACATAAGCTGAATGAGGTTATGACCGTCAATGAGGTTATGACCGTCAATGAGGTTATGATGGATGTCTAATTTGCCTCACTCACACTCTTTCCCGTATTGTCGGAAGGAATCACCATCGGATCCGCCTTGTAAAAGTTCAGGACAAGCTCTTGATACGGTGACGAACAGCTATCTGGATAATTACGCTTGTAATTGTTTGTCATCTGGCGAAAGTTGCCCGTCTTATCCACCATCCGCTCAAAATTGGTGGCATAGCATGAGCGACTATTCACACAGGAAATGGTTTCATTCAGGCGCGGCGGCGGCATCTCATCATTCAGTAAGTGATAGGGCTGATGATTATAAAGATCTGCAGGGCCTGGGCCATTAGGGCGATACTCCACAAGGGGGCTATTTTTTTGGATATCAAATTCATTCTTTTCAGCTGGTTTAGTTGGATTTGCAAAGGACTCCCAATACGAATAATAGGGGTAACCAAAGAGCGCTGCACCAGGTCGTTGCCACCAGTATTTCTGTGAGAGAGGAGCATAATGGGCCACTAATTCAGGTGTATAGACCGGTCTGATGGATAGAAAAAGAAGGACAAGGATAACGATTCCTATTGCAAGGATGCGATAAGTCGACATCTACTCTACTGGGCATGATGGTTAAAAATTGATTTACAGATTCATTTTAACTCCATGCTAGATCATCGTGTACTGTTAAACGATTCCGGAAACATGTCCATGATTAGTATGCAAGTGGTAAAGCGAAACGGCAAGCACGAGGATGTATCGTTTGATAAGGTGCTGAATCGAATCCAATTGGCAGCACAGGGCCTAGAAGTGAATCCAACCCTGATCGCACAGCGGACGCTTCTTCGAATCTACGATGGCGTGAAAACCTCGGAGCTCGATGAACTTGCCGCGCAACTTTCCATTTCGCTCATGACCACCAATCTCGATTATGGAACCTTGGCCGCGCGCATCGCCGTTTCCAATCATCACCGCAATACCTCAGACAAATTTACCGAGGTCGTCCATGAACTGGCAAATCAAGCCATGGATAAAACAGGCGAGCCACACAGCAATGTCTCTCAGGAGTTGGTGGAGATCTGTAAGACTCATGGTGATAAGATCAATGCTAAAATCGATTATGATCGCGATTACTTGTTCGACTACTTTGGCTTCAAAACCCTGGAGAAAATGCAGTATCTGCTGCGAAATACAAAGGGAAAGACGCTGGAGCGCCCGCAGCACTTGATCATGCGCGTGTCACTAGCACTATGGGGATCCGTTGATCTGGATCGCGCCTTTGAAACCTATGACCTTCTGAGCCAAAAATTCTTCATCCATGCAACGCCAACGAACTTTAATGCGGGGACACCGCGTCAACAACTTAGTTCGTGTTTCCTCCAGGCAATGAAAGCGGATTCCATCGTCGGGATCTATGACACGCTAAAGGACTGTGCGCTCATTAGCAAACATGCAGGTGGCATTGGGCTTCACATCCATAACATTCGCGCGAAGGGATCCCTCATTCGAGGCACAAACGGAACGAGCAATGGTATTGTGCCGATGCTTCGTAACTTTAATGACACAGCACGCTACGTTGACCAAGGTGGCGGCAAACGCAACGGCTCTTTCGCGATCTACTTGGAGCCATGGCACGCGGATGTGGAAGACTTCTTGAAGCTCAAGCTCAACACGGGATCCGAAGAGGAGCGCTGCCGCGATCTGTTCTATGCGCTCTGGATTCCTGACTTGTTTATGGAGCGCGTGGAGCAGAACAAGCCATGGACGCTCTTCTGTCCGTCAGAAGCACCAGGCCTTGCGGATGTATATGGGGATGAATTCAGGGCACTGTATGAGAAGTACGAGCAAGAGGGTCGCGGTCGTAAGCAGGTGGATGCACAGAAGCTGTGGTTCAAAGTGCTTGATTCACAGATTGAGACGGGTACACCCTACTTGCTCTACAAGGACGCAGCAAACCAGAAATCGAATCAGAAGAATCTGGGTACCATTAAATCATCCAATTTGTGCACCGAAATCATAGAATACAGCAGTCCCGACGAGACTGCCGTCTGCAACCTCGCCTCCATTGCCCTCCCCACCTATGTCGAGCAAAAACAGTTCAACTATAACATGTTACGCAAAGTCGTCAAGGTCGCCATCAAAAACCTGAACCGCGTCATCGACATCAACTTCTATCCAACCCCCGAAACGAAACGATCCAACATGCGTCATCGCCCCGTGGGTCTCGGCGTACAAGGTCTTGCCGATGTCTTCGCGCTCATGCGCGTCCCGTGGGAGTCAGAGAAGGCCGCCGAGCTCAATCAGCGCATCTTCGAGCACATCTACTTCGCTGCGGTAGAGTCGTCCTGTGAGTGCGCCCAGCAAGAGGGCCCCTATGAAACCTTCGAAGGCTCTCCGATGTCGCAGGGCATCTTCCAGTATGATATGTGGAACACAACGCCGCTCACCCTCGATGATGGTACACTCGACTGGGAGGACCTAAAGGCCCGAGTGAAGGCGCACGGTGTTCGCAATTCTCTCCTCATGGCCCCGATGCCGACGGCATCGACTTCGCAGATTCTTGGGTTCAACGAGTGCATTGAGCCATTCACCAACAACATCTATACACGTCGTACCTTAGCAGGTGAGTTTATTGTCATCAACAAGCACTTGATGCGTGACCTGGAGAAACTGGGGATCTGGAACGAGATGATGAAGCAGCAGATCATTGCACGCAATGGATCTGTTCAAGGCATCGATCAAGTACCCGAGTCCATTCAAAAGCTGTATAAGACTTCATGGGAGATCAAGCAGAAAACACTCATTGATCTTGCAGTAGGACGAGGGGCCTTTATCTGTCAGTCGCAGAGCTTGAACCTGTTCGTGGCAGATCCGAATTATGCCAAGCTTACTTCCATGCACTTCTATGCTTGGAAACAGGGCCTGAAAACGGGCCTTTATTATTTAAGAACGCGTGCACCGGTTATGGCACAGAAGTTCACGGTGGATCCCGAACTGCAGAGAGAGGCGGCTCGGTCAGAACAACAGCGCCTTCTGCGAAAGAATTCGGGAGAGGAGGAGTGTACAATGTGTAGTTCGTAAGCCGACTTGTAAGGCATGCCGACTCGTAAGGCATGCCGACTCGTAAGGCATGCCGACTCGTAAGGCATGCCGACTCGTAAGGCATGCCGACTCGTAAGGCCCGGTCATGATGTAAACAGGCCCTATAAAATAAAACAAATAAAGTAGGGATGAGTCGCCATTCTCTTCAGCAATGGGACCACTATAAACGACAAATGGATCAGCTCATGTCTCGACCCGATTTTTTAACGAATCTGGCGCAGTCGGCAGGCGCCATGTCCACACTGGTAAATCATATATTGGATCCATCCGTATCTGATTGGTCGACGGCCACTGCTTCAGGAAAACCCTTACTTACTTCTCAGGAACAGGTGCAATTTAAAGAAATGCTGGACCCCTATGTACCCTATATTCGTGCTTTTTTTAATAGAGAACCCCTGCCACATTCAGAGCAGCATGGTGGAGCAGAAGAGTTTGTTAAGAAAATACAGCAACAGTTAACAAAAAATATGACCTATATGGGTCAGCACAATGTGATAATGTATGGAGGCACTCAAGTTGATATTCTACGACAAAAGGAACAGCAGGCAAATCGAGATCCAAATGGTGATGTAACTGTGTATGTAGGTCCACCTGCTGTTAATGTGCCCTTGCGCTTTATTACAACATCCATTGTTACATTATTTGATGTCATTCGTATGATAAGCTCCATGGTAGGATGGGAGAGAGGTGCCGAAATTCTATCCGTGATTGTATCAGCGATGGAGGTGGCACGAGGAGAATGGAAACGAGGCATTACTTCATTTATGGGTTATTTTGGAACAAAATCCTTGTGGATCGGTCAAGTATTTAAAGTGTTTGTCTACATCTTTCAAACCATTCCAACGGCAATGAATCATGCGATGCTTGATGATGTAACCGAATTGGGACGAAGCATCGTATTTGGAATGGCATTAAACATTTTTCAGACGGTAGCACCCGCCGAGATTCGTCAAGTCTTTATTAAAAATATTGATATCATTAATAAAAATAATGAGCTGTTAACAGCGTTTTTTAGTGATGCTGGACGACAACGACAATATAAATATGTTTTTGACCCAACTAATCCCAGATACGCTATTTATTTTAATCAATACAGCTGGGGAGATTTAACAGAATTTCAATCCTATATGATCGAGGCAAAATGCACCACAAAAATGGTTGCCTTTCATAAGAAATTAGCGGAGGAATTAAAGAAGGAAGAAGATAAGGAAAATGCAATGATGAGATCTACAATGGCCGCCGATCAACATTCAAATGCTCTTCCCATTACAGGTGTAGCCATCTCTAAATCACTCTTAGGAATAATGGGATTGCTTCCTGCTCCAAATTGTGAAAAAGAAACAAAATCACTTGTTGATCATGTCATTGAATTAGTAATTGATCCCCCTGAAGATGTTAAATCAACATTAGGTGCCGATCTTACAAAATTATTAGCGACTGTACCTGACATCGCCACCTATGCATTGCCTCCAGGGCCGTTGATGAACATGCCTGATGTTACCAGATTTACTGGATTGATGTCCAGTGCATTTGATGCAGTGCAGAAGAAAGCGCAACATGCGGCTCAAGCGGTAAGTGGAAAGATGGATACATTGCTGCCAAAAAAACCAAACTGGAGAGATCAGCTGGAGCAATTACAAGCACAGGTTAAAAATATGGATGAACATCTTGCATCTATCGATCAAATAAAAACATTAAAGAAACAAGTAGATGCGACACAAAAAAAAATAAATGCAGCAGAAAAGGGTACACCATCTGTATTTTTGTCAAGTACAGGCCAGTCCACAGGATCAGCGCCTGCATTTGCATTTCAAGCATCCGCATTCGCACCCGTACCAGTCGGATCAGTACAAAGTGACCCTATAGAGAAACCTAAAAGAGGCAATGCATTGCCGCCAAAAAGAGGCGGTCGTATCACCCGTCGTATTCGCGCCTCTACACGATCTCTACGCCAGCGAGTCCGTGAATAAAGATTAGGAACTCCTTTGGAAATCCCCAGAAACACGACGGCTTCTGATCCGTTGGCGGGATACGACGGCTAGACTGATTGGCTCCATGCGAAAAGGCTACAATAATATGCTGCGGGGGCATTTCAATGACCTGATCTTCTCGTCCCTCGATCCACGACTCACCCTCCGCAATGGAAACCTGCGGAAACTTGCGCTCCTCCCATGCCGATTTATAAAAGGTTAGTGTTGCCTCCGAAATGCGCTGTGAGAACGGAATATCATAGGGTGGGACATTGACTGCACTAATCCCTGTCTTCAAATCATAGAGCGCCAGAGTCGTGGATCGAGGGACGAGAAGATCAGGTC
>Ga0247722_10000227_pt1 | contig 36443 bp, 40 predicted proteins | sample MSEWelMarce3H_FC_FD_189094 | JGI IMG/M metagenome (GOLD analysis project Ga0247722, IMG submission 189094) | Subsurface sediment microbial communities from gas well in West Virginia, United States - MSEEL Well Study Marcellus 3H_FC | ecosystem: Environmental > Terrestrial > Deep subsurface >... | reverse complement strand
GATGGTACTGCACGGGTGACCTTGTGGGAGAGTAGAACGTCGCCGGACTTCTTTTATAAAAGGGGGCACTTTCATTAGTGCCCCCTTTTTAATTTTCTAAGCGATTACGTTTAATATATTTAAATAGGTATTTCTTTAATAGGAGGTTATGTGAACGGTCGAGATAAAAAACCGTATTCAGATAAACCTTCGCGTTCTTCTGCGCCATCAACTAAGCGAGCTGGATCACCATCTCGTGCAGGTGCGCCACGTCAAGATATTCGTGGTTCACGTCCTGCTCCAGTTGATAGAGATATGACACGTTTGCGTCCACGTATTTTTGAACCAGATATTCCCGAAGAGGTAACTGGTGAAGAGTTAGAAAAATCTGTTCGCGCTGAGTTATTAAGTTTGTCGGCAGAGAATGCAAAAGTTGTAGCGCGACACTTAGTCTGCATAAATTTGAATATGGATACTGATCCCGAATTAGCTCACAAACACGGTGTTGCGGCAGCTCATCACGCTGGTCGCTTAGCTGTTGTTCGTGAAAGTGCTGGTTATGCTGCTTATCGCGCGGGTCATTACGAAATCGCATTGAAAGAGTTGCGTGCTGCTCATCGTATTTCTGGTGATGTCGCTATGTGGCCGGTAATGGCCGATTGTGAACGCGGGCTTGGAAAACCGCTAAAAGCACTGGCTTTAGCTGGTTCGCCCGAGGTTTCACGATTAGAAAAAGCTGAAGAGATTGAGATGAGAATCGTTGCTTCAGGTGCCAGATGCGATCTTGGCGAGTTTGATGCAGCTGTGATTACTTTGACGTGTAAAGAGTTAAAGAGTGAATCCGAGGAATGGGCTGTTCGACTCCGTTATGCATATGCTGACGCTTTAGATAAAGCAGGTCGCACAGAAGAATCAAAAAAATGGTTCCGAGAATGCGCAAAAATTGATCGTGAAGAAATTACTGACGCTTCTGAGCGCTCTTAAAGTTCCATCAACTATCCACACCCTACATTTTTTGTCCTGGAATTGTCACTGCCTTAAATAATCATTTGCCTTATCTGAGCACTTCAGATCGAATGCGAAAATGAGGCAGTTATGACATCAGCAACAAAGAAGAAGACCAAAGAGACAAAAGAAAAGATTGAATACGAAGAACCGGATTACTCTCTCAATGATGTGATGTTGCGCGGAAGAGTTTCAGATGTTGCCGTTGAGAAGACACTTCCCAGTGGTGACAAAGTAGTTGAATTTCGCTTAATCGTTACACGTCTTGAATTAACAGGCGTAGATACTTTGGATATCGCAGCATGGAGTGCAAAGAGTCGTCGCAGTGCTCTATCTCTCAAACCGGATGAGTGGATTGAGATTTCTGGAGCGATTCATAGGCGTTTTTGGAAAGCTCCGACTGGGCTAGCCAGTCGATGGCAAGTTGAAGCAGCCGAGATTTCACGAATTTAGGTACGCTAGAGCCGTATTTACATCCGGTTAGTGAAAGCGGTAATCATGGCAAATGATCTCTTCGCATCTCTTCGCACCTACCTCAATAAGGTAAGTGATGGGGAGCGCACGCCGGCTGAATTGGCTAATGCATTGAACAATTGGGTTAAGCAGAGCGGCGACGTTCTTAAATCAAAGATCGATGAAGAAGTTCACAACACGGTTACGCGAATGGGATTCATCAAGCGAGAAGAGTTTGATGAACTCAAAGCTGAGTTTGAAGAACTCAAGAAGGTTCACAATCGGCCAGCAACTAAGAAAAGCGCAGCCGCTCCGAAGAAGAAACCTGCTGCCAAAAAATCTAGCACAGCGAAAAAGAGCTCTCGATGACGAATGATTTTGAAAACAACGCTCCAGATACAGCAATTGTGGATGGCGTCAAGAATGAATTAAACGAAATTGATGCAACTGATGTTTCTGAACACGCAGCCCGTTATGAAACGTTGCACCAGAAACTACAAGAGACCTTATCTGGCATAGACGGCCTTTAATACTCTCCATGAAAACTCGATTAGACGCAGAATTAGTACGTCGTGAACTCGCGCGTTCTAGGGAAGCAGCAGCCGATTTAATCGAATCAAGAAGTGTTTTAGTAAATGGAATACCTGCAACAAAACCTGCAACACAAGTTGATGCAGAAACATCTATAACCCTTCAAGGCGACCGTGATGATTTTGTTTCCCGCGGAGGACACAAATTAGCTGGCGCTTTAGATGCTTTCCCAGAAATTAATGTAAACGGAGTTCGTGCTTTGGATGCGGGAGCTTCCACTGGCGGATTCACTGATGTATTGCTTCGACGTGGCGCTCGGGAAGTAGTTGCTGTTGATGTTGGTTATGGCCAATTAGCTTGGGAATTGCGACAAGATCCGCGGGTGCTCGTTTTGGATAGAACAAACATCCGTCACTTAACGGGCGATATTGTTGGAGAGCCAACGGGTTTAGTTGTAGCTGATCTCTCTTTCATTTCACTCACTCTTGTATTACCTGCACTCTCTGCCGTCTCTAAATCTGATGCTGATTTCTTGTTGATGGTTAAACCCCAATTTGAAGTTGGACGCGAAAGATTAGGTGCAGGTGGAGTAGTTCGGGACCCTGCATTACGAAAATCAGCAGTATTGGATGTTGCAACTAGTGCATATGACGTTGGTTTAGGAACCAAGGGTGTTGTTGCTAGTTCATTACCTGGACCCGCGGGCAATGTTGAGTATTTCCTCTGGTTAAAAAGAGGTGCGCAAGAGATCTCAGAAATAGATTTGGAAAAAGCTATTGAAATAGGTCCGCAATGAGTAATCAAAGAGCAATCTTACTTTTAGTTAACGCATCACGCGAAGAAGCAAAAGGCGCTGCGGAAACAATCTCTAAAATCCTTGTTGCTGCCGGAATTAAGATTTATACACCTGCTGATTCTGATATTGCTCACGTAGAAGTTGTACTGGTGTTAGGCGGAGACGGAACTATTCTGCGTGGCGCCGAATTTGCATTGAAAGGAAATATTCCGCTTCTTGGTATCAATTTAGGTCATGTTGGGTTTATGGCCGAAGTTGAAGCATTTACCTTTGAGAAAGTTGCACAGGCAGTAATTGATAAGGATTATGTGCTTGATCCTCGAATGCTTTTAACCTTTCAAGTTAAGCGAGGAAAAAACATCATTGATCAAGGTTGGGCACTTAATGAAATCAGCATTGAAAGAAAAAGCACGACGATGGCTGAACTATTTGTTCAAATTGATGACAGACCATTATCGAGATGGGGTTGCGACGGCATTATTTGTGCAACTCCCACAGGTTCTACTGCTTATGCTTTTTCTGCGGGTGGACCAGTTCTGTGGCCTGAAGTCCAAGCGATGGTCTTGTTACCAATAGCCGCTCATGCACTCTTTGCTAAGCCAATGGTTATTGCTCCAACATCAACTATTGGAATAACCATTGAATCATCCGACGCATCTTTATCAGCTGATGCTTTGCGAAAAATAGAACTTGATAAGAATGATCATATTGAAATAACCAAAAATTCAAAACAAGTAATTCTTGCTCACCTTAAATCAACGATTTTTACGGATAGATTAGTTGCTAAGTTCAAGCTACCAATTGAAGGCTGGCGCGGTGAGTGAGCGAACTTTTCTAGAAGAGATCAATATCAAAAATATTGGAGTTATTACTCAAGCAACCGTGGAGTTCAATAAAGGTTTAACGGTGCTAACTGGTGAAACTGGCGCGGGAAAAACCATGGTGTTAACAGCACTTAATTTAGTTTTAGGCGGAAAAAGCGAAAGTTCCTTAGTTCGAAGTGGCGAAGAGAGATTGACTGCCAGCGCTTTATTCAGCATTCCAAAGAAGAAAGCTTTAACGCTTGAGGCGATTGGTATTGAAGTTGAAAATGGGGCTTTATCAATTTCTCGCAGCGTTACCAGAGATGGCAAAAGCAAAGCTGTCGCTAGCGGAGTAAGTGTTAGCGCTGGTGTTTTGTCAGAGGTGAGCGATCACCTTATCGAAATTCATGGACAGAGCTCCGGTTTGAATATTGCAAAAGGATCCAAACAACGAGAATTACTCGATCGATATGCAGGCGCACCTCTGCATGCGGTATTGAATAATTACCAGGATTGCTTGGCACAGTATGTTCAAATCAAAGAACGAATAAAGGATTTGAAGAAGAGTGCGGCTAGTCGCGAAGAGTCTTTGGCATCTTTGAAAGCATTTAGCGAATCTTTCGGCAAACTAAAACCCCTAGCAGATGAATTAAGTTCAATAGATAATGAGATCTCGCGATTATCTTCGGTTGAAGAGTTACGAATTGCCGTTAGCCAAGCTGTAGAAGTTTTAGAAAATGATGATGCCGGCGTTATTAGTGCTTTGGGATTAGCCAAAAAATCACTTGATGGGGTTAAAGGGAAAGATTCACGAGTAGAGAAGTTCTCAGATGATTTCAATGAAGCATTCTTTGTATTAGCTGATGTGATGCCGAATTTGACTTCATATCTGCAATCCCTCGAAGCTGATCCAGATAGATTGGATTTTCTTCAGGAAAGAAAAGCCGCGCTCACAGCATTTATCAAGAAATGGAGTACAACAACCGAAGGCGATGATGCTCTAAAAGAGCTGATTCAACGCCATTCAACGATTGCTTCATCATTAGAAGATTTAAGCGGTGGAGATCAACGAATACTCGAGTTAGAGAAAGAATTATCTGGGGTGAAAAAGAGTCTCTTAGCATCAGCTATCGATCTAACCAAGAATCGTCTGGAAGCTGCAAAGCGATTATCTTCCAATGTTTCCGAAGAGATGCATTCACTCTCGATGCCTCAAACAAATTTGATTATTGATGTTTCCTCGCCTGATTACGATTCTGCTTTGAAAGAGAGTGATTTCACCGCAGTTGGTTGCGATAACGTTTCTATGTATTTACAAACGCATAAAGATGGACAACTTGTTTCTTTAGCCAAGGGCGCCTCAGGTGGCGAAATGTCTCGCGTCATGTTGGCACTCGAAGTTGTCATAGCGGCATCTAATCCTGTTGGCACATACATTTTTGATGAAGTTGACGCTGGTGTTGGGGGAGCTGCAGCGATTGAAGTTGGTCGTCGTTTACACACTCTGTCCAAAAATGCACAAGTAATAGTTGTAACGCACTTGCCGCAAGTTGCAGCATGGGGAGATCAACATTACGTTGTTGAAAAAAGCATTGACGGCACTGTTATTTCAAGTGGAGTTACATCGGTTCAAGGCGAGGATCGAATTTCGGAGATTGCTCGAATGTTGGCTGGTTTGCAGGATTCATCCAGCGCTAAAGAACACGCTGCCGAACTGCTAAATATGCGCCTTGAAGGTTAAATCAGAATTTAGTGATAGGTTGTCCTTCCATGGGCCAACCTCATGTAACCAAGCATTTATTCGTAACAGGCGGAGTCGCCTCTAGTCTTGGTAAAGGCCTCACAGCTTCTAGTCTCGGCAGATTATTGATTTCTCGCGGTCTGCGCGTAACCATGCAAAAACTCGATCCGTACTTAAATGTCGATCCCGGAACCATGAATCCATTTCAACATGGGGAAGTTTTCGTTACTGATGATGGCGCCGAAACAGATTTAGATATTGGACATTATGAAAGATTTCTTGATCGTAATCTTCATGGATCTGCAAATGTCACAACAGGACAGGTTTATTCCCGAGTTATTAGCCGTGAACGTCGTGGAGAATATCTAGGTGAAACAGTCCAGGTAATTCCGCATATTACAAATGAAATCAAAGAACGTATTCGGGCGATGGCAGCTCCGGATATTGATGTTGTTATCACCGAAATTGGCGGAACAGTTGGAGATATTGAATCACAACCATTTCTTGAAGCAGCGCGACAAATTCGACAAGAAGTTGGGCGCGATAATGTCTTCTATTTGCATATTTCTTTAGTTCCATACATCGGTCCATCAGGTGAACTAAAAACGAAACCAACTCAACATAGCGTGGCCGCTCTTCGCAGTATTGGTATTGCCCCAGACGCCGTTGTACTTCGTTCTGATCGACCAATTCCAGATGGTATTAAGCGCAAGATTTCACTTATGTGCGATGTCGATTTAGAAGCAGTTGTTGCAGCCGTGGATGCGCCTTCAATTTATGACATTCCAAAGGTTTTATACGCCGAAGGTTTGGACTCTTATGTTGTTCGTAGGTTGGGATTAAAATCTCATGATGTTAAATGGGGTGATTGGGATGATCTTCTAAAAATTGTTCATAATCCTAAACACCATGTCACTGTTGCCCTGGTTGGTAAGTACATAGATCTACCAGATGCATATCTTTCGGTATCAGAAGCTTTACGAGCTGGTGGATTCGCCAATAATGCAAAGGTTGAACTGAAGTGGGTGGCTAGTGATGATTGTGCAACACCTGATGGCGCAAAAGCAGCATTAGGTGATGTTGATGCTATTTGTGTACCAGGTGGTTTCGGTGTTCGCGGAATCGAAGGAAAACTCGGAGCGTTGAAGTTTGCACGAGAAAATAAGATTCCAACTCTTGGTTTGTGTCTAGGTCTTCAATGTATGGTTATTGAGGCTGCGAGAAACTTAGCGGGAATCGTCGATGCAAATTCTGCCGAATTCTCTCCCGAATCAGGTGTACATGTCATCGCAACGATGGAAGATCAAAAATCCATCGTTGCAGGAAGCGGTGATATGGGCGCAAGTATGCGACTAGGTTTGTATAAGGCTGATTTAATTCCAGGTTCGATCGTTGCGCAAACTTATGGCAGCAAGGAAGTATCCGAAAGACATCGCCATAGATACGAAGTAAATAATAAATATAAGGATCAGATTGCTGCTGCAGGATTGGTTTTCTCTGGGATTTATACGAAGGAAAACTTAGTTGAATTTGTGGAGCTACCAGCAGATGTACATCCGTTTTATGTTGGAACTCAAGCTCATCCTGAGTTGAAGTCACGACCTACTCGTCCGCATCCCTTGTTCATAGGGTTAATCGCTTCGGCTATAGCTTTGAAGGGCAAAAAATGATTGTTGGCGTTCCCCGTGAAATTAAGATTCAGGAATATCGCGTTGCGTTAACTCCCGAAGGAGTTACTGAATTTGTAAAAAATGGTCATGCTGTTTTAATCGAGAAGAATGCTGGATTAGGGTCAAGTATCACCGATGAGAACTACGTTCAAGCTGGCGCAAAAATAGTTGAATCGGTAGAAAAGTTGTGGCAAGAAGCAGATTTAATATTGAAAGTGAAAGAACCTATCGAAGCTGAGTATTCTCGGATGCGCGAGAATCAAATTCTTTTTACGTATCTACACTTAGCAGCGTCCAAGGCGTGTACTGATGCACTGATTAAAGCGAAAACAACTTCTATTGCTTATGAAACCGTTGAAGTAGATGGAGCACTTCCACTCTTAGTTCCAATGAGTGAAGTTGCAGGACGAATGGCCACTCAAGTTGGAGCAGATGCGCTTCTCAAACCTAAAGGTGGGCGCGGAGTTCTTTTAGCTGGCGTACCTGGAGTTTCTCCCGGCAAAGTTGTTGTGATTGGGGGAGGAATAGCGGGTTTAAATGCAGCTGTTATTGCACTGGGAATGGGCGCAGATGTTACAGTTTTAGACCGCTCTGCAAAACGACTAGCGCAAATTGATCAGATTTACAGTGGAAGAATTAAAACTCTTATGTCCAGCACTGCAAGTATTCAGAAATCTATCTACGAAGCAGATCTGGTTATTGGCGCTGTGTTGATTCCTGGTGCTCGCGCTCCAAAGTTAGTAACTAATCAAGATGTGTCAAAGATGAAACCTGGTTCAGTTTTAGTTGATATCGCAATCGATCAAGGTGGCTGCTTTGAAGATTCAAAGGCAACTACACATGAAAATCCAACGTATAACATTCATAATTCAGTTTTTTACTGCGTAGCAAACATGCCAGGTGCCGTACCGGTTACATCCACATACGCATTGACGAATGTAACTCTTCCATTTGCAATACAGATTGCAAATCTCGGTTGGGAGAAAGCGCTTAAGCAGAACCCTGATTTAGCTAAAGGCTTGAATACTCATGCAGGTAAAGTGACATACAAAGCCGTAGCCGAAGCACACGGTTATGAATTTTCGCCAGTACTCTGATCAGTTTCTGAATTTCTCGCGTATTGAACGCGGTTTATCTAACAACTCTGTCTTGGCATACACACGCGATCTTCATAGATTTTCTGATTTTCTTTTAGAAAACTCAATAGATTTATCACAGCTCCAGCAAGGACATTTAGATGATTTCATTAGCGCTTTAAGTAAAGCCAATTTGGCATTGAGTACAGTCAATAGAGTTCTTTCAACGCTTCGCTCATTTTACGGATACCTCGAACGTGAGCATGGGATACATAACCCAATGAAAGATGTTGAATCCAGGAAAATTCCTTTGCGTTTGCCAAAAGCATTGACGGTCTCTGAAATCACTCAGCTAATTGATGCTTCATTTAGCGAAGATAATGTGATTTCGCTTCGAGACAGAGCAATACTGGAACTTTTGTACAGTACAGGTGGTCGCGTTTCTGAAATAGTAGGTATCAACGTAAACGATATATCCATGATGAATTCAGAATCTGCTGAAGTGCGAGTGATAAAACTTCGGGGTAAAGGCAATAAGGAACGAATCGTTCCGATGGGTAGTTTTTCAGTAAAGGCTTTAGATGATTATTTAGTTCGGGTTAGACCAAGCTTGCTTGGGAAGAATTCTAAGAATAAAAATGACGCGCTCTTCCTTAATCAACGTGGCAGCAGAATTTCCAGACAAAGCGCATGGCAGATCGTTTTTGATAGTGCGAAGAAATGCGGATTATCTGAGGGGATTTCTCCCCATGTATTTAGACATTCTTTCGCCACACATTTATTAGATGGTGGGGCAGATATTCGTGTTGTGCAGGAATTATTGGGACACGCATCAGTTACAACAACGCAGATTTACACTTTAATAACAATAGATAAAATGCGAGAGTCTTATTCGTTGGCCCATCCAAGGGCTCGTTCTTAAATTACTGTCCGCGTAAACGTCGTGCGAGAATGCTTTGATCACCCTTTGCTTCAAGATCAGCAATGATTACAGCGATTGATTCGCGAACAATACGACCGCGATCTACCGCTAAACCTAAATCACCACGAAGTTGCAAGCGCGCTTGATCTAAATCATAGAGTTCATCGGGGGAGAGATACACAGTTATCTTTTCGTCATGCTTTTCACGACCAGAAGGCGATTTATCAACGCTAGTTACGCGGCGACGTTGTATTGCTCTCACACCTTTTTTAGAAGGTGAAGTTGTTGGTGCTGCAATTGCGGGAGCAACAAGAGGTTTTGCTGGTTCAACATCGGCTTGCTTTACAGATGTGAGTGCAGGTGAAGTTGAACGAAATAGTTCATCTGCACCAGGAAGACTTGCTCTGCGTGTCATCGTGCGCCTCCTCGGGCAATTAGTTCACGTGCTAAACGTCGATATGAAGCGGCTCCACCTGAAGATGATGCATATGAAGTAATAGGTTCGCCAACAACGGTTGTTTCTGGGAAACGAATAGTTTTCGCGATAATCGTTTCAAAAACATCTTCAGGATATTTTTCAAGAATTGCCCCGAGAACTTCGCGATTATGGAGCGTTTTTCGATCATACATAGTCGCAAGAATGCCGATGAGTTTTAGATCTGGATTAAGGAAATTCTTAACCTTATCCAGGTTGCCCTTTAATTCAATAAATCCGTGAAGTGCGAAGTATTCACATTGCAATGGAACGATCACTTCATCGGAGGCTACTAATGCGTTAATAGTTAACTGACCCATTGTTGGTTGGCAATCAATAAGAATTACGTCGTAATACTCTTTCAAAGGAGTCAAAGCGCGTTTGAGATATTGCTGACCACCAATTTCGGCGCCCAGAGTGGTTTCAGCTGTACCTAAGTCACGGTTGGCTGGCAAGAAATCTAATCCTGCAACACTTGATTTCAAGACAATCTGATCAATATCTGCAGTTGGAGTCATTAGTGCGTAATAAACAGTTTGTTCTAATGGCAGTTGGTGCGCGTTAACTCCAAGACCAAGGGAGAGACCACCCTGTGGGTCGAAGTCAACGAGAAGAACGCGGCGTCCGAGTTCAGCAAGACTTGCGCCAAGATTAATTGTTGAAGTTGTTTTACCAACGCCGCCTTTTTGGTTGAAAATTGCAATAACTTTTGCTCCACCATGTTCGGTGATTGGCGTTGGAGTAGGAAAGCTCAGAGGTGCTTTATTAAGAAGCGACGAGGTTGTGGCCACATCTTCTTCAAATGTCGATTTAGCGTTCAAGCGAGAAACCTCTTTCTTCCTTTTTGGCGACTCTACGCATAAGCCACCTTCTAGGCAAGTGAGGCGCTTCGTATGTTTGCCTCAAAAAGTAAAGTACGGTTCGCTGGTGGATACCCAAATAAACAGTGGCGATGAGGTTATTGCGCCTGAAAATCCGGGATTCTCCGTTCATCTAACGAATTTCGACGGTCCTTTTGATCTGCTCTTGCAGCTTATTTCTCGGCACAAAATGGACATCACCGAAGTGGCCCTGAGCACGGTCACTGATGAATTCATCTCATTTATCCGTGGTTTGGAGATTTCGGGTGAAGGGTGGCGCTTGGATCAAGCCACTGAATTCTTGGTGGTAGCCGCCACCCTCTTAGATCTCAAGGCAGCCAAGTTATTGCCAAGCGGGGAAGTTGAAGATGAAGAGGATCTAGCCTTATTGGAGGCTCGAGACTTACTCTTTGCTCGTCTCCTGCAGTACAGAGCATTTAAGGAGATTGCGGCGACTTTCAATCAACGTATTGAAGCATTTGATAAAACCTTCGCCCGAGTGGTCTCCCTGGATCCAGCGCTAGCCTCGCTTTTGCCAGAAGTGTTAATCGGAGTAGGTCCTGCGCGTTTTGCCGCAATTGCAGAGCGAGTTCTCACGCCTAAGAGCGCACCAGTGGTTGCGGTGGAGCATCTTCACTCAGCTTTAGTAAGCGTTACTGAAGAGTCTAAACTTGTGGTTGAGGCTTTGCGCAAAGGTAGAACGCTTAGTTTTAGATCGCTTATCGCAGATGCTTCATCAACCCTCGTAGTTGTAGCCCGATTCTTAGCTTTATTAGATCTTTATCGACAAGGCGCTTTGCGTTTCAATCAGGTTGTAGCACTAGGTGATTTGCAGATCAGCTGGACTGGCGCCGAAACCGGAGAGATTGAGACCACGGATGAGTTCGATATTCCAGTAGTTTTAGCCGACGATGCAAGCGTTCGAACTGACGATGAGGAGTAACTAGGGTGGAATTAAGGGATATTCACAGGCATATCGAGGCGATCTTGATGGTCGTTGACGAACCTGTAAGCGAATTGACCTTGGCTACTGTTCTAGAGGTTACCCAGGACGAAGTTACAGCCGCACTGGCTGAGCTCGTGGAGAGCTACTCCGAGCGCGGTTTCGCCCTGAAGAGCGTTGCTGGTGGATGGCGCTTTTATAGCCACCCTGATAGCGCCGCAGTTGTAGAAAAATTCGTCCTAGATGGACAACAATCCCGCTTGACTCAAGCTGCACTTGAGACTTTGGCGGTGATTGCTTACCGCCAGCCTGTTTCCAGGGCACGAGTTTCAGCCATTAGAGGCGTAAACGTAGAAGCTGTCATGAAAACCTTGGTTACTAGGGGATTAGTCGAGGAGTATGGCCTAGAACCGGAGACTGGGGCAATTCTTTATAAGACTACGAACTATTTCTTGGAGCGCTTGGGGTTGAACTCTTTGGAAGATCTGCCTGCTTTGGCTCCGTACTTGCCTGATCTCGAACACCTTGATGAAGTTCTAGACTCTCTCGTTGACTAAGTACGTAATTTCACTCTCTAATCGAAGATAAGTATCAACTTCTACTGTAGAGTTCTCTCTATAGCGCTGTTATGCAGCGCAACACTGACTGTCGGGAATGGATAGCCACACATGGATTTAGTACGCCTCAACAAAATCATTGCAGACGCTGGAATAACCAGCCGTAGGGGAGCCGACGATCTTATTTCCGATGGCCGAGTGATGGTCGATGGTTTGGTCATTCGAGAGCTGGGCGCCAAGTTCGATCCTCAAAAATCTCAAGTCATGGTTGATGGTGAGACAATTACACAATCTTTGACCAAAACTTATCTAGCACTTCATAAGCCAAAGGGTGTTCTGTCAACGATGTTCGATCCAGAAGGTCGTCCTTGTTTAAGTGATTTTATTGACCTTCGTACCGAAAGACTTTTTCACGTAGGCAGGCTAGATAAGGATTCAGAAGGTCTAATTCTGCTCACAAATGATGGTGAATTAACCTTTCGGGCTACCCATCCTTCTTACGGGTTAGAAAAGACGTACATAATTCAATTCGAGGGTAAATTGCCCGTCGGCGTTGAAAAGACCCTGACTAAGGGTGTTGAACTAGAAGACGGGATCGCCCGAGTTTTGAGCTTCAAAGAGCTATCTCCTACCTGGCTCGAAGTTACTATCCATGAAGGTCGATATCACATCATTCGTCGTCTCATGGCGGCCGTTGGCATTGACGTCCTTCGATTGATACGAACAAAGTTCGGACCTATCTCATTGGGAGAGACTGCTGAAGGTCGATGGAGAGACCTCAACTCGGGGGAATTGCTTAACTTACAAAAGGCTTTAGATATTTAACGGCTTATAGGTTTATATACATTTGTTCTAAATAACGTTTTATCTATATGTCGTTAATAAGGGTGCAAGTATCGTTTTATCGATATTTATTGCTATTTTTTCGCTCAATTTTATAGTTTTATCGATAATAATCCCATCTTGGATCTGAAAGGTTGGACACCTTGTATAGGTAAACAAAGGACAAAGAACTTTTAACGATAAATAAATAAACATGTAAACATCTAATAACCATCCAGCCGCATAAGCCATGCAACCGTTACTCTAAGGGGGTGAACATCAGAGCCATTCGCGGAGCTACGCAGGTGAGCAGTAATGATGCTGCAATTATTGGCGAGGGGTCTAAGGAACTTTTAAGTGCAATTTTGAAGGCGAATGATTTATCGGTTGAGGATGTGATTTCGGTCTTGCTTACCTCCACTGCAGATTTAAATGCCGCTTTCCCGGCTAGTGCGGCTCGAGATATTGGTTTTGCCAGCGTTCCTCTTCTGTGCGCTCAAGAGATAGACGTTCCGAATGCCCTTCCTAGAACTATTCGCGTGATGCTGCACTGTCAAACAGAGCGCGCAATGAATCAGATTGAACACGTTTACCTGCATGGGGCCAGTGTTTTACGCAAAGATTTAGCTCAATAAATTTAACATCATGGCAATTTCATCAGTAAAAATTGTAGGTTCTGGCTTGATTGGAACCTCAATCGGCCTAGCGCTAAGTCAAAGAGGCGTATCAGTTTTGATGGCTGATTCGAATCCGTCTGTAGCTGCACTTGCTCAATCACTTGTTAATCCAGGTCAAATCTTCAAATCCGATCATCACTTTGAACTCGTAGTCATCGCCGTACCGCCGTCTTCTTTCCATTCAGTTATTTCCAGCGAATCTTTGATCAACCCGTTATCCACATTTGTAGATATCTTGAGTATAAAAACTAAACCTCAAGTAGAAGTAGAAGCTTTGGGGGATTTAGCTCTTCGTTTTGTTGGTTCACATCCCATGGCTGGACGTGAAGTAGCTGGAGCACAATCAGCCCGAGGTGATTTATTCACTGGTCGTTCGTGGATTATCTGCCCAAGTAAAGAAAGTTCGAAAAATTCTGAAGATATAGCGCGGGAGCTAATCCAACTGTGCGGTGGGGTAGCTATTCAAATGAGCGCTCTTGAACACGATCGGGCTATGGCTCTGGTGTCCCACACTCCTCAAGTTGTGGCAAGCCTTATGGCGGCAACACTCAAGGGGCAAGAGAGCAGTTGGTTTGATCTGATTGGACAGGGTTTCAGAGATCTCACGCGAATTGCTGATTCAGATGCGCAATTATGGAGCGAAATCTTAAGTGAAAATGCACCAAATATTCGTGAAATTCTCGCAGCGCTACGGACCAATATCGAAACAATTGAAGAGAAATTAGATAATCAACAATTTGCTCACGAGATCATTCAGGCAGGTAACGCCGCTCGTGCATTGATACCTGGTAAGCACGGAGGGGCTCCTCGAAAATATGTTTATCTACATATTGTTATTGATGACAAAGCTGGGCAGCTTGCAGCCATCTTCAATGATTGCGCACGTGCTCAAGTAAATATCGAAGATGTTTCGATTGAACATACTCCCGGTCAAAACACTGGTTTAGTAACGCTTTCGATTCTAGAAGCCAAAAACGCTGAAACTCTCGAAGAATTTTTGACTAAAGAAGGCTGGAAAGTTCATTTAACGCGTAAATAACTTTCTTTATTAGCCGTAGAATTATGCCATGGGAATCGTTGTAGCTATTGATGGTCCCAGTGGAGCAGGCAAATCCAGTACAGCAAAGTTGATTGCCCATCGTGCGGGCTGGAATTATTTAGACACCGGTGCGCTGTATCGCGGAATCACTTGGTTAAGTTTAGAAAAAAATGAACAAGATCCGCAGAAGTTGCTGCAATTATTAAAAACATTCCCATTGAAATTTAATTGCGATGCCGAGAATCCGCAACTCTTTGTTGGAGATGCCGACGTCAATGAATCTATTCGCTCTATTGAGGTAACCGAACGCGTCAGTCACATCGCTGCAATTCCAGAGATAAGACATGAACTTTTAAGCATTCAACGTCAATACATTAAGAATGCTCCACGTGGGATTGTTGTAGAAGGTAGAGATATAGGAAATGTTGTTGCTCCCGAATCTCCACTGAAACTTTATTTAACTGCAGATTTAGAAGCGCGCGCATTGCGCAGAGAAGCTGAAGTAACTGGTGTTTCTGCGGTGGAAGTGAAGAACTCTTTAGATGGTCGAGATCTCATTGATTCGACACGAAAAGTATCCCCGTTAGCGATGGCCTCAGATGCAGTTTTAATCGATTCAACACTTTTAAATTTAGAAGAGACCGTCGAACGAGTTTGGGAGTTACTGCGCGAACGTAATTTGCTTGGTTTGCCAATCGTGGGAATTCTAGGCCGCCCTAACGTTGGAAAATCAACGTTAATAAATCGATTTATTGGCAGACGAGAAGCAATTGTTGAAGATACACCTGGTGTTACTCGCGATCGCGTTCAGTATGAGTGCGAATGGGGAGGCCGAAGATTTATCGTTATGGACACCGGTGGTTGGGAGTCCAAACCTGATGGCATATCCGTTCAAGTAAGTGCTGGTGCGGAATTAGCAATGGAGCAATCTGATGTTTTATGTTTTGTTGTTGACGCACAAATTGGCGCACTAGATGAAGATGATGTTCTAGTTCAAGAATTAAGAAAGGCAAAGAAACCAATTCTGTTAATTGCAAATAAAGTAGATAGCGAACGCGAAGAATCAGACGCGCACTCTCTATGGAATTTAGGTCTCGGGGAACCATTTTTCGTATCAGCGCTACATGGTCGTGGAAGCGGAGATCTTTTAGATAAAGTTGTTTCCCATCTTCCAGAAGTTGGTAGAGCTCAAGTTCAAGATGGTTATCGCCGAGTTGCACTCATTGGTAGACCTAACGTTGGTAAATCCTCTTTACTCAACGCTCTAGCTGGAGAAGAACGTTCGATAGTTTCTGAAGTTGCTGGAACCACTCGTGATCCAGTTGATGAGTTAATCTCCTTTGGCGGATCTACCTGGAGATTTATTGACACAGCTGGTCTGCGTAAACGAGCTAATCAAGCAAGCGGAACGGATTATTACGCTTCACTTCGAACACAAGCAGCCTTGGAAAGATGTGAAGTTGCAGTCGTTGTTCTAGATGCAAGTGAGCCAATATCTGAGCAAGATTTACGAATCATCACGATGGCCGAAGAAGCAGGAAAAGCTATGGTGATTGTTATGAATAAATGGGACCTTGTCGATGAGGATCGTCGCGATCAATTGGATCGTGAGATTGATCGTCACTTGGATCAAGTTGAATGGGCTCAACGAGTAAACGTTGCAGCAAAGACGGGTTGGCATAGAGATCGTTTGGCTCCTGCACTTCGAACAGCTATTGATTCATGGGAAAAGCGTGTTCCTACTTCAAAACTTAACTCGTTCCTCGGTGCACTTATCGGCGCAACTCCGCCTCCTGTTCGTGGTGGTAAACAACCAAAGATTTTCTACGCGACGCAAGCTGGCATTGCGCCTCCAAAGTTTGTGGTCTTCTCTAGTGGTTGGATTGAAGCTTCTTACCGACGTTTCATTGAAAGACGGTTGCGTGAAGAATTCTCATTCCCAGGAACTCCTGTTCAAGTAGCAGTACGTGTGAAAGAACGAGACAAGAGCTAGTACGTTCAAATGAATAAGAACATCAACATACCTAATGCCCTGAGCATTTTGCGCTTACTCGGTGTACCGATCTTTATTTACTTCGCGTTAGTGACAGAAGAAGATGGTTTAGCAATTTTAGTTTTGGCCATTGCCGGAGCGACAGACTATCTAGACGGCAAATTAGCTCGAGCATGGAATCAAACTTCAGCTTTCGGAGCCTTGCTCGATCCTGCTGCAGATCGTATTTATATCTTCGCGACCTTAATTATTTTATACGTACGAGATGCGATTTCATTATGGGTACTAGTTATTCTTATTTTCCGTGACGCTGTTCTTGCTATCTTAACCATCTTGATGAAGATGCGCGGGCTTAAACTTTTTGAAGTTACATACCTTGGAAAGGCTGCCACCTTTAATCTTTTGTACGCTTTTCCGCTCCTCTTCTTGGCAACCCAAGACTCATCAGCAGGTCGAATCGCCTTCGCTATTGGTTGGAGCTTTGCCTTGTGGGGGATAGTTCTCTACGTCTTCACGGGGTGGCTATATTTCCAAAATGGGATCAAAAGTATTAGAGTCGCTTCAAGAGAATCATCAGATTAACTAAGAGTTAACTCAAGAACAGAGGAAGACGATGTCGAATATTCCAGATGCATTGAAATATACAAAAGAGCATGAATGGGTTGCATCTACGGACAACGCCCTTGTCTTTCGCGTTGGTATTACGGATTACGCACAGAGTGCTCTTGGTGACATCGTTTACGTTCAAATGCCTAAAGTTGGACAAACCGTAACCGCCGACACTGTTTGCGGTGAGGTTGAATCTACAAAAAGCGTTTCAGAGATATTTTCACCTGTTACAGGAAGCGTAGTTTCCATAAATACAGATTTGAACTCTGCTCCTGAAACTATTAACACCGATCCTTACGGCGGCGGATGGCTCTTTGAAATTTCTGTTGATTCAGAGCCAAGCCACCTACTTTCAGCCTCAGATTACGCAGCAATTACGGCTTGACCGGTGGGGTCGCATCCCCCTAGTGTCACCCTTAAGTTCAAGGTGAGCCTGAAATAGCTAGTCGGAGGGAAATTTCGTGGCTGCAGTAGAAAACGAACGCGAATTAACCTCCACTCTCAATCTAGGACTTCGAGGTATCGATACACCTGGAAGCGTTTCGGCATCTGAACTCTTCTTACAAAAGTCTGATTCATCTATTCGTTCAATGATTGATGAAATCTGCGTTTCAGGTTCACAAAAGGCAATGCTTGTAATCCATCGTGGTCCAGCTCAAGGTTCTCGCTTCTTATTAGATACTAATGTGGTTTCTATTGGAAGATCCCCCGAGAGTGATGTGTTTTTAGATGATGTAACTGTCTCTCGAAAGCACGCACAAATACTTCGGTCTGGTAATGAATTCTCAATATCGGATATGCATAGTTTAAATGGAACTTACGTAAACTCGATTTCGGTCACCAATCAACTTCTGCGAATGGGTGATGAGATTCAGATCGGTAAATTTCACGCTTTATTCTTTGGTAACTCACATGTTAAATCTTTAGGGGAGAAGTAATGAGCGTTCCAGCACGCGCGTATTTAAGCATCGGCGAAGTACTGACCAAGCTTCGTGGAGATTTTCCAGATATAACGATTTCAAAGATTCGCTTTTTAGAATCTGAAGGCTTAATAGACCCACAACGAACTCCTTCTGGTTACCGCAAATTTACAGGAACAGATTTAGAAAGACTTCGATACGTACTGTTAGCTCAACGTGATCAATATTTACCTCTTCGAGTAATTAAAGAAAATCTCGATGCGTTAGACCGTGGTTTACAACCTGCACCAACATCAGGGGGAGTGGCAGCTCCACGTCCATCTTTGGTAACAGTTGATGGTGAAATGGCTCCCTCAGCATTTGGCGAATCTAGCGATATGCGTTTATCTCGTGAAGAATTATTGAAAGCAAGTGGTTTAACCGAAGGCGCACTAGTTGAATTGGAATCATTCGGTCTTATCGCTCCACGCGGGCGACACTACGATGGAGATTCACTTTCAGTAGCTAAAGCTGTCACTGAAATGGGTTCATTTGGTATCGAACCCCGTCATCTACGTTCCTTCAAATCAGCCGCCGATCGTGAAATTGGGTTAATCGAACAGGTAATCACACCTTTAACTCGACAGAAAAATACTGAATCAAAAGCTCGAGCTGAAGAAGTTCAAAAAGAGATTGCTTCGCTCTCAATTCGCTTGCACGCATCGCTAGTGCGTGGCGGATTAAATCGCCTCCGATAAAGCCTGGATTCGATTATGAGCATGGTTGCTATGCAGGTTGTAGGAGTGCGTATTGAAATGCCTTCGAATCAACCAATCGTGCTTCTAAAGGAAATTGATGGAGTTCGTTTCTTGCCCATTTGGGTTGGAGCTGTGGAAGCCACAGCAATTGCTTTCGCTCAACAAGGAGTAATCCCTCCGCGTCCGTTAACCCACGATTTGATGCAAGACATCGTTGAATCACTCGATGCGACTCTGACCGCTGTGCAGGTAACAGCCATGGAAGAGGGTATCTTTATGGCTTCGCTGTTAATCAGAGATCCAAATGGAAACGCTGTAAGTGTTTCAGCTAGGCCATCGGATGCGATTGCACTCGCGCTTCGCACCCATAGCAACATCTTGGCTGACTCTGATTTGCTCGACAGTGTTGGTATCGAAATCCCGGAAGATGTGGCTCAAGACGCCATGAACGCTTCAGGCGATACCTCGGAGATGGAACGTTTTAGAGAATTCCTCGATCAAATCAATCCAGAAGACTTTGCTGGGTAGGCAGTGAAAGCCCCAAAACTCTCAACCTCTAGTAAAGGTTTCGGGAGTGTCGGAACCGTATTTAAGCGCAGAGCGGGCTTATTCTTATCTCACTCCCCAAGAGAATTGAGTTTCCCCTCATGACGCCTGATTTTGAATTAATCGGTTATCGCGGCGCAACCGCTTGCTCTGCAGCGGGTATTAGTTATCGCCAACTCGATTACTGGGCGCGTACAGGTTTAGTAGAACCAAGCATTCGTCCTGCTGGGGGATCCGGTTCAACACGTTTATACGGCTTCAGAGACATCTTGGTTCTAAAAATTGTTAAGCGACTCCTAGACGCTGGCGTATCACTTCAAAACATCCGTACTGCTGTAAACCATCTTCGTGAACGCGGAGTTACAGAACTTGAGCGCATAACGCTCATGAGCGATGGTGCTTCGATTTATGAATGTGCGAGCCCGGATGAAATTATCGATTTACTAGCTGGCGGCCAAGGCGTATTTGGTATCGCCGTCGGCAAGGTCTGGCATGAAGTCGAAGGATCGCTATCTACATTAACGGGTGAGATCGATGGCCAATCCGTGGGTGGCGAAAGTAACGATGAATTATCCCTTCGCAGAAAGCGCAAAGGCGCCTAACAGGCTTATTCTTTCCCTAGCAACTCTTTTCCATAACGCTAGAGTTTAGGGGAATGTGTAATGTCACGCGAAGAGTATTTTTCTTCATATAAACAATACGAATCATTCCAACGTCGCCATATTGGGCCGACATCACCTCAAGAAAATCAGATGCTTCAAGCCCTTGGCTACAAAGATATACACACTTTTATCTCTGATGTAGTTCCTAACAATATTGCAATGTCAAAAAAACTAAGCGATGCGCTGCCAGATCCTCTCACTGAAGTTGAAGCAATTGACGCGCTGCGTCTCTTGGCTTCGAAGAATGCGCTCTTTTCATCTTTTATCGGATGTGGTTACTACGGAACGATTACTCCACCTGTTGTCTTAAGAAATGTTCTTGAAAATCCTGCTTGGTATACCGCGTACACACCGTATCAACCAGAAATTTCGCAGGGAAGATTAGAAGCCCTTTTCGCTTTTCAAACTGCTGTGTGTGATTTAACTGCACTTCCAATAGCCAATGCATCAATGTTAGATGAAGGAACATCTGCAGCTGAAGCGATGACTCTCACTAGGCGTTCGTATAAGGGCAGTGACGACGCTGTATTCCTTGTAGATAAAAATGTTCATCCACAAACACGCGCTGTAATAATCACGCGCGCAAAACCATTAAACATTATTGTTGAAGAGTTTGATGCTGCCGTTGGAATCCAAACAACCTCTGAGTACTTTGCAGCCATGGTTCAATACCCTGATACTCGTGGTGAAGTAATTGATTTTTCTCATATCGCAGATCAAGTTCACTCAAAAGATGCTTACGTAATTGCGGCTACAGATTTATTAGCTTTGACTCTTCTAAAAGCACCAGGGGAGTGGGGCGCAGATGTAGCAGTTGGTTCTGCCCAACGTTTTGGTGTACCAATGGGGTTCGGTGGACCTCATGCAGGTTTCATGGCGGTTCGAAATGGTTTAGAACGTTCTATGCCTGGTCGTTTAATTGGTCAAAGCGTTGATGTACATGGGAATCCTGCTTTCAGATTAGCGCTTCAGACGCGTGAACAACATATTCGTCGCGATAAAGCAACGAGCAATATTTGTACTGCTCAGGTTCTATTAGCCGTAATAAGTGCTTTCTATGCGATGTGGCATGGACCTGTTGGATTAAAACTAATTGCTCAGCGAATTCACAATCAAACTAGCGCTTTAGCCGAAGCGCTAGTTAAGGCAGGGTATGAAATATCTAATAAAACTTACTTTGATACATTAACCATCAAGATTGCAAATGCTGAACAAATGCACGCAAAAGCTTATGAAAATAGAGTCAATCTAAGGGTTATTGATAAAAACCACGTTGGAATTTCACTGGATGAAACAACAACAGAAGAATCACTCGAATTACTCGGTGAAATTTTTGGGGTACAAATCGGTAACGTGGCTGATGCAAGTAATTACCTGGTTTCTTCAAAGAGAACTTCGCAGTTCCTTCAACATCCTGTGTTTAACACTAATCACTCTGAAACAGGCATGCTTCGATATATTCGCACGTTATCCGATCGAGATTTAGCGCTAGATCGCACCATGATTCCACTTGGTTCATGCACCATGAAACTCAATGCAACCACAGAGATGCAAGCTGTTACTTGGCCTGAATTTTCTGCATTACATCCTTTTGCTCCAATCGAACAAAGTGTTGGTTCGCGCGAATTAATTCAAGAGTTATCCGATTGGCTTATTGCTATCACCGGTTATGACGCAGTTTCGCTTCAGCCAAATGCAGGCAGTCAAGGCGAATTCGCTGGTTTATTAGCAATTAGAAATTATCATGACAGCCGGGGCGATCAGAACAGAACAATTTGTTTGATTCCTTCAAGTGCTCACGGAACTAATGCAGCAAGTGCGGTCATGGCGGGTATGAGAGTTGTAGTAATTGCCTGCGATGATCACGGCAACGTGAGTGTGGAAGATTTAAAATCTAAAATATCTGAATACAAAGATGAATTAGCCGCTTTAATGGTTACTTATCCCTCCACTCATGGTGTTTTTGAGAGTGCTATTTCCGAAATCTGCGAAATGATTCATAACGCAGGAGGACAGGTTTATGTTGACGGTGCAAATTTAAATGCACTTGTTGGTCTAGCTCAACCAGGTAAATTCGGAGCAGATGTTTCGCACTTGAACTTACATAAAACTTTCTGCATTCCTCATGGTGGTGGGGGACCTGGAGTTGGACCAGTAATCACGCGTGCACATTTAGCACCATTTTTACCAAATCACCCATTTGATTCATTAGCAGGCCCTTCAACTGGTCCAGGTCCAGTTAGTTCTGCTCCATACGGTTCTGCAAGCATTTTGCCGATCTCGTGGGCTTACATTCGAATGATGGGGGGAGAAGGGTTAACTCACGCAACACAGGTGGCAATTCTTTCTGCTAACTACATTGCGCTGAAACTAAATCCTTTCTTTCCAGTTTTGTACACAGGAAACAATGGTCGAGTCGCTCACGAATGTATTTTGGATTTACGTGGCATAACTAAAGATTCCGGCGTAACCGTTGATGATGTTGCCAAGAGATTAATGGATTACGGATTCCATGCTCCAACAATGAGTTTCCCGGTTGCCGGAACTTTGATGGTTGAACCAACAGAGAGTGAAGATATTGCTGAAATTGAAAGATTCATCTCTGCAATGATTTCAATTCACGGTGAGATAATGGATGTACAAAATGGCGTCATTTCCCATGAAGATTCACCGCTGGCTCATGCTCCGCATACTGCTGGCGATGTAATTTCTAGCCAATGGGATCGTAAGTACCCACGTGAAATCGCAGCGTTCCCCGAAATGTTAGATGGTTTTATCCCAGGTGAAATCATTGGAATGCGAGGCAAGTATTGGCCCACAACAGGGCGTATTGATGGCGCATTCGGGGATAGAAACCTCATCTGCGCGTGTCCACCAATTGAAGCTTTCGCGGAGTAGGAAAGGATTAAAAAGAGTTAATCCACCGAATGTTGGTTTACTTAACATAATGTAACTTATCGGCGTTGACCTTGAGAATACGCTGAATGCCCCAGAGGCTCACCAGATAAAAAGCTTCAAAAACGATGCTCTTACTCATTTTAGATTTACCGTGTTCTCGTTCAACAAAGGTAATCGGAATTTCGCTCATATGTGCGTTTAATTGGGAAAAAGCTCGAATCATTTCTATTTGAAAACAATAACCATTAGAACCAATGACATCTAGATTTAAACGTTTTAAAGCGTTTGCCCTGTAAACGCGTAAACCTCCCGTGAGGTCCCTATATTTCATTTTTAGCGCTTTTCTCGCAAACCATGTTCCAAATTGAGAGAGCAATTTTCTATGCAAAGACCAATTAGTAACTGAACCACCTTTAATCCAGCGAACACCCATAACAACATCACACGTTGGGCCTTGGGTGAGCATTTTTTGCAGATCTTGCACTGAATGTGAGCCATCCGCATCCATGGTTGCGACAAATTCATAATCATCTTGTAAGGCGAGTTTGAATCCCGATATATATGCCATGCCAATACCGTTTTTTGCACCATTGTTGATGACTCGAACATGGGAATAATGCAAGTTCTTAACTAATTGTGATGTTTGATCTGGCGAATCGTCATCTATAACAATGATATCAATGTCGATTTTACGTAAATCATTTATCAAATGAAGTATTGAATCTGACTCGTTATATGTGGGTATTAAAACAACCGATTTATGCATCTCTGCGACGTTTTCCTAAATAGATAGCAATACTCAACAAGATGCAAACAAAAGCGGTCCAATTCCCGATTTTATACGCCAATGAAGTTCCTGATGAAAGTTGAACATCACCCGATAAAAATGACGCGCTATTTTGCTTTGTGATCTGTTGGATTCCCCCACTGTTATCAATTATTGCCGATACTCCAGTTGTAGAAATACTCACAACCCAACGGTTGTTCTCAACAGCTCGAATACGCGTGATATTGAGCTGTTGTGCGCTTTGTCCACTATCTGCGAAAGTCGCATTATTGGTTTGTACAATTAGGAGATTCGAATTCTTAGATATTGAATGAACTGCTGAATCGTTGATGATTTCATAACAAATAATTGGCGCTATAGCTGCACGCCCAACCTGATGAAGAATAATCTCATTTCCGGGCACAAAATCAACCACACCTTCGGCAAATGGAGATACTGCACTAGCTAATTTCCGTAACGGAATGTACTCACCAAAAGGAGTAAGAGAACGTTTCACATATTTCGATGAGACTAATCCATCAGAATTCCACATCACGGAGGCATTCTCTGGACCTTCTGTGCCCTTTAGAACTGCACCAACAATCACCGGAACTTCAATTTGTTTCGCTAAATCCGAGATCTTCTTTCCTATTTGTGGATTCATGAACGGATCTATGTCGACCGAATTTTCAGGCCAAATTATTACATCAGGTTTGCTTTGGATGGCTCTTAATGCAATATCTGTTTGCTTCAAGTGGTAATTGAATACTTCTTGTGCTCTGGAATTAAAATCTAAACCTAGTTTTGGAACATTTCCCTGAACCGCTAGAACGTTAACACTCCCCTGACCAATAACGGGAACTGGTAACAAGATCGCCACGGTTGTTATTGCCGAGATAATTGCAACAGAGAATAGCTGAGCTCGAGCACAAAGCAGGTAGAGAGCAATACCAAGTGAAATTCCGAAAAAGGCAAGAACAGAATCCCCAAAATAAGCCGCAGCAATGATGTATGGAGAATCTGCCTGGCTAAAAGATAAGCGATTCCAACCAAATCCTCCGAATGGGATTATTGAACGAATCTCATCTGCAATAAGAAGAACGGGCAATATTAACCAAACACGTGAATAACGATTTCTCTTATATGAAATAAAACCCAAAGGTAGGTAGAAAATTGATTGCAAAAGAACTAAGAAAAATACAGGTAATAACCCAACATAGATGCCCGACCATCTTAAAGTTAAGTAATTAAATACAGCTGCAAAAATGAAGGATGTGAGAAAGGGTTTTCTGGTTTTTGTTACTGAATAAAGAAATAGTGCAACCGAGATTGGCAGTAAAAACCACCAGTTCAGAGGAGCAAAAGCGCCAGATAAAAAAACGCCACTCAAAATTGCCAAAACAAAACTCACCATCCGAGAGCCGCAATCATTCGATCTATGCTTGCTCCTAAACCATATTGTTTTTGCAACGCGTAAATAGCAGACAAATCTTCCGGCTTTTTAGGAAGATTAAGATCTATGTGAGGCAAAGAAACATCTCGAGCACACTGGACAAGTGTGGGAGCGATCTTTAAATACTCACGACCCTCAAGTATTTTCTTAATCAAATTAGCAGACAAAGCATCATGGCCATCGAGAGCGCCTCGTATCACCTCATCAACATTTGCAAAGTGATTACAGATTAACGCAGCCCCTTTTTCGCCAATACCTTTAACTCCCGGCAAACCATCAGATGGATCTCCACGAAACATTGCAAAGAGCGCGTACCTGTCCCCGGGTATTTCATACTTTTTTGACACCCAAGCGGTATCAACTAAATCATGTGCTGAAATTCCTTTAGCAAGGTAAACAATTTTTACATCTTTCTTATCATCAATAACCTGAAACATATCCCGGTCCCCTGTAACAATGCGCGTCGGACCTTTTTCACGTTCAGCAAAGGAAGCCATTACGTCATCTGCTTCATAATCATCAATACCAACGATTGCTATTCCAAAAGCGTCTAACACATCCATGAGAATTGGTATCTGGGGAGCCAAGAGATCGGGTTCCTCTTCTGCGCCTTCATCATCGAGACGATTAGCTTTATAGTCTGGAAAGAGCTCAACCCTCCATGAAGGTCGCCAATCTCCTTCAATGCAAGCAACTAATCGATTTGGCTTATACGTTGAGATCAGTCGGGCGCTCATGTCCAAATATCCGCGAATTGCATTTACGGGGGTTCCATCAGGAGCTAATAATGAATCTGGCATTCCATAAAAAGCTCGGTACCACAAGGACGCGGAGTCTAAAAGCATTAAACTCATATATCCCCCAGTAAATATGTAACTACGCCACGATCAATTAACTTTACTGCTTCGCGACATCTTCTGTTTAAATCAGGCGCAGCATTCGCAATTTGTCCTAACAGATCTACTAATTGTTTCGTGGAACGAACAAAATCACCGACTGACATATCCGAACCCTTGAGTACCTGGTTTAAAGAAGATCCATTAGCCCAACGATAAATCATGTAGCAAAAACCCAAATCAGGAGATCTTTGAGTCTTAACACCAACTTCTATTTCGAGATCTTCTAACTCTGCCCACACGCGTGTTATTGCTGCAAGAGTATTTGCAACATTATCCGTTGGTATCTTTGGAGCTAAATCCTCTTGACTTCGTGACTCAAAAATCATTGCCGAAGCTACGCTTACTAATTCGGGTGGAGTTAACTCATTCAGGAGGCCTCGTCTAATACTCTCAGTCAATAGAAGATCGGATTCAGCATAGATCTTCGAGAGAATATGTCCTTGAGGCAATAATTTCTCACCTTCGATGTAACCCAAAAGCGTAAGAACATGACAAATCCTGTCAAAAGTTTTTGCAATAACGTGTGTTCTATTCATAACACGATTATTCAAGCCTTCGTTCTCACGAATGAGTCGATCAGAACGTTCAGCAAATCGGGCATGGGCTTCTCGATCATTGCATGAGTGGCAAGCGTGGTTCTTCATAGAACGTCTCAATCCGTCGATTTCTGACTCCATATGAGCACGTTGTCTATTGTCGAAACTTCTTTTGCCGCCACGTTTGCTTAGCAACGTCTCTAATTCCTTTATCTCGCGCCTAAATCGTGCGTAATCTGCAAAATCTCCCAGGTGGCATTTGGCTTGTTCTAGAAGTTCATCAATAGCATTTTGATTTCGTCTCTGTTGTTTTACTAATCCAATAACAGCTCGATCAGCTTGGAATTGAGCAAATGAAGATTCAAGAGAACCTCGCGCACGTTCGCGTCCGAAGCGTGAAATCAGATTCACAGCCATGTTATATGTGGGTGAAAATGAAGAACGCAGAGGATAAGTTCTAGTTGATGCCAAACCCGCAGCAGTTGCCGAATCGATACTTGGTGACCATTGAATAACTGCATTACCTTCTATATCGATACCACGACGTCCCGCTCTACCAGTTAACTGCGTAAACTCCCCTGGAGTAATCGGTACATGAGCCTCTCCGTTGTATTTAATTAACTTCTCTAGGACAACAGTTTTTGCCGGCATATTTATACCGAGAGCTAGAGTTTCCGTAGCAAATACAGCCTTCACAAGACCTCTCTGAAAGAGATCTTCTACTGCAGATTTGAAACTTGGTAATAATCCTGCATGGTGAGCAGCGATTCCGCGTTCCAACGCAGCAAGCCATTCTGCATGACCTAATATTTCAAGGTCTTCCTGAGCAAGGTTTTGTGTGTACCTGTTCGCGGTTTCGACAATCTCTTTACGCTCATCAGCATTTGTAAGTTTTATACCTGCTTGCAAGCACTGTTTAACTGCGGCGTCACATCCGATTCGCGAGAATATAAATGTAATAGCAGGCAATAAAGCCATTCGATCGAGTTTTTCGATAATCTCAGGTCGAGATAATTTGTTTAAATCATCTACCCAACGTGACTGCCGTGTATTTTTGTGCCTTACTTTACGTAAAGCTTCACTCTCTAACTTCAAAATCTCGGAATTTATCTGCCCAGGCTTAGTAAAGAGATCGATTAGTTTATTGCCAATAAGCACATGCTGATACAAAGGAATAGGTCTAACTTCACTGACGATAACATCGATGGTTCCTCGAACTTCTCCGAGCCATTCACCGAATTCTTCCGCATTTGAAACGGTCGCTGAAAGTGAAATCACTTGAACACTTTCCATCAAATGAATCAGAACTTCTTCCCAAACAGCTCCTCTGAATTTATCGGCTAAGTAATGAACTTCATCCATCACCACAGAACCTAGATTTACAAGTGTATTGGAACCCTGATACAACATATTTCGAAGAACTTCAGTTGTCATTACCAATACTGGAGCTTCACTGTTTATGTTCGTATCGCCAGTTAACAATCCCACGTTCTCTGAGCCAAATTTATTCACAAATTCTTGATACTTTTGATTCGACAAAGCCTTAATCGGTGTTGTGTAAAAACATTTCTTACCTTGTTCAAGCGAGAGATATGCAGCAAATTCACCTACAACAGTTTTTCCTGCCCCTGTAGGTGCTGCCACAAGAACACCATGGCCATCTTCCACACTGTTGCACGCAGCAACTTGAAAATCATCAAAAGCAAAATCGAAGGATTCAACAAATTTCTGAGTAATAGGGTGATTGGAGCGCTTCTTTGCAGCGGTGAACTTATCTGCAGGACTAATTAGTTTTTCCATGTTAACCCAGCATTTGCTACACACTCTGCGCTTATGGGAAGAGCGCCAATTCTTTCACCATCAGCGTAAGCAATGGCACTCGAATTAATTCGAATCTTCTTAGTTCTAAAAATGCTCACCTCTGGATGATGAACATGTTTTCCTGAATAAACCTTGGGAAATACCTTTATGAATTCCAACTTCGATACCGGTTTCAAAACCATAACATCGAAGAGGCCGTCGGTTAGTGACGCATCAGGACAGACTCGCATCCCTCCCCCATAACTCGAACCATTACCCACTGCAATTAACATTGCTTCGGTACTTATTTTTCGATCATCCAATTCAATTTCAAAATGAGATGGTTTAAATAAGGGTAACTCAAGGGCGATTGCAAGATTGTATTTTGCGGGTCCAGTAGGCCACTTCAATGTATTGGCTTTCTCATTAACAACAGCGTCAAATCCAGATGAGAGTATTGCTCCGAACCATTCACCATCGACCATACCCAGATCGATGTGCGTTGGTGGCTCTGTGGTAATCCGGTTTAGTTGATACTCCAATTTATCTAATGGCCAGTTCAGCGCCCGAACGAAATCATTTCCTGTTCCAGCTGGTATCACAGCGAAAGCAATTTTTAGCGGAACAACTAATTGCAATACCAGGTGAGCTAAACCATCTCCGCCTACAGAAATCACACCTTTGCAATCAGGATGAGCTTTCAAGAAGTTATGTAAATCGCGGTTCACGCCTTCAGCAGAAATACCCGTGATTATTTGATACTTAAGATCATTTCTTGAAAAATATCCAGTAACCAATTTGCCAACTTCAGCTCCCCTGCCTCGTCCGGAAGTTGGATTTATAACTATGGCCCACAAGGAATTAGACACGATCGAGGTTCTTTTTATCTCTACGTTTATCATTGAGTAGAGCGAAAACACCGGAAGCAAAATACAAAGCTATGAGGGGAACTGCCAGGAATCCCATTGTTAATGGATCCGCTGTAGGTGTAAAGGCGGCAACAAACAAAACAATAGAAAATACCCAAATTCGCCACGGTTTCAGAATTGTTTGACCTCGTAAAAAGCCGATCAGATTCAAACTAATCAAAAAAACTGGCAATTCAAAGGCCAAACCAAAAAGAAGAATTATACGAAGAACAAAATCCAAATAGTCATCGAACTTAACAAGGTTATTAAGTGCTTCTGGAGTGAAACCAAAAAGAATCTTGACAGCAGCCGGCAATATTGAATACCCAAGAAATGCCCCAGCCGAGAAGAAAGGTGTTGCAGCTACTATAAAGAAAATGGAGTTACGTTTTTCCTTTTTATGCAAACCAGGTGCGATAAAGGCCCACAGTTGATAAAGCCATGCTGGTGCAGCAACTATAACTCCGGTGAGAAGAGCAACCTTGATTTGTAAATTAAGTGGTCCAAGGACTCCACTGATATACAGAGCTCCACAGTATTCATTTCCAGATTCTTGAGCTGCTCGTAAATCACAAACAGGGCTAGATAACTGAATGATTATGTCGTTGTAGAAAAACCAGCCGACAGTAGAGAAGACAAGGATTGCAATTGCGGAGCGCATAATCCTTTTGCGCAACTCGCGTAGATGGTCAAGCAAAGGCATGCGACCACCTGGAGAGGTCGACACTTAACTACTTCTCAGTGGACTCGTCGTTATCTGGCTTCTTGTCGTCCTGCTTCATCTCTTTTAATTCACTCTTGAAAATACGCATGCTCTTGCCTAGCGAACGAGCAGAATCAGGTAAACGCTTTGCGCCGAAAAGAACTAAAACAACGAGCAAGAGGATAAGAATGTGGCTAGGTTCGCGCAAAAACATGATTTCTCTCTTTCTACACAGGAAACTCTCCTGCAAACTTTATCTCAAATCGTCCTTGAATGCCTACCTTAACGGGTTAAAGGTAGAGCGCTAAGGCTCGATTGGCCCGCTTCGCTACCTCGCTTCGAAGATCAGTGGGCTGAGTTAACGTGGCTGCAGAATTTAAGCTGCAAAATGTGCGGATTATCCACTCATCGTTAAATGCTGTTGATTCAAATTCTTTGGAATCAGAATTTTCTGGTGGTATTTTCACATGAAAAATCTCTGACACCTTGCGAGAATTTGAAGATACTGTGAAAAAGAATTGACGCAGAACTTCGTTTTTCTCAGATAGATGCGAAACACTCTCTGACAAACCAGTCACGGTAGCTTCTCTTATTCGATCCAAACGGAACAAGCGAAAATCTTTCGATGTGTAGCAGAAGGAATCAAGATACTCATAGCCATCAATAAACTGAAATCCGATCGGCTGGATTTCTCTGGTTGATTCAATATCTTTTGCGAATGAATGATACAAAATGGAAATGTTATGTTTGCTCTTCAGACCTTGCTCGAGAATAGAACGTACTTCAGAGTTAACATTTGAACTAATTGACATTGGAACAGGCACATTTGAAGAGGTAGATAAGCGTGACAATAAATCAGTAATCGCTTCAAAATGCGGGCTAGATGATGGGATAGATTCCAACAAAATGCTCAATCCTACGATCACCGTTGCAAGTTCTAAACTCGATAGTTTTCGAGGCTTGCTAAGTACTTCCGCGTTTCTAATTGAAACGAAACCTGTATCGAAAGATAAGTCGATAAGTTCCAAGGGGGTGTATCCAGGCAAGCCACACATCCATAAAGTGTTTAAATCATCTATAACCGTAGATTTATCAGTTTGAAAATCAGAAGCAATTTTCTCTAAAGACACACCTTGGTTCGTTGATAAATAAGGCACTAGATCTAATAGTCGTTCCACTTGATTTTGAGTAAATTTCTTAACCATGAAGGGCCGCCAAAGATTTCAGTGATTCAATTATTTTCAATTTAAGGGGCTCTGGTGAAATGACTTCCACATCATCTAGGTGCCACAAAATAAGGGCAAGCATCTCGCTTTCAGATTGAAAATTGATCTCTAAAACATCATGCTCTTCTTCAGATTTGATTAGTCGAGCAATATTCCTCAGCTGAGCGCCGCGACCAATTCGAATCCGTAAGGTCACTGAATGATTCGAAGGCGTATCCATGAACATTATCTGCTCCCGCCAATCCGAAGGAATCTCATAATTTTGTGATTTCCTCGCTATAGATATATCCCCCACTATGCGATCACATCTAAAGGTTCGGTTCTCATTTTTATCAACATCTAAGCCATTGAAATACCAAAAACCCTGATTAGAAAAATAGGAATATACGTTAACTCTGCGTTCTTTAATGGACATCTCAGTATCTACATAAGAAAATGAAATACTTTTTTTCTCAGAGATGGCAGTTATAACTTCATCCAAAAAACTAGGCGCACTAAATGTTAAAGGCGCAATAGCGGAAATATCAGCAATGTTAATTGATGAACTCAAACTTGATAGCTTTCTCAAAGCTCGCTGTGATGGTTCGTTTAATGAAGCGTCTTTCCATAATTGAGCTCCTAGAGACATATAAGCAATCTCAATAGCTGAATATCCTTTAGCATCCATAGCAAAGTTCTCAGGTCTAATTCTGTAACCTAATTCATCGTCAAAGAGTGGATCTAGGCCCGAAACTTCTATTTCTATTCCCAACGAGCGGAGCTCATCCTTATCTCTTTCAAACATACGTTCCATAGACTCTTCACTACCGTCATAACCATCTATGGTTCGAAAAATTTCACTTTTGGTCAAACTTCTCCTTGTAGCAAGAAGTGCAATGACCAAATTAACTAAACGTTCACTCTTCCGCGACACCGTATGCACCTTTTGAAGGACGACGCCTACGCGCTAAAACTTCAACGCCTGGAGCCATTCGTCTGCTTACAATGAGAAATCCTGTATGACCAATCATTCTTTGCATCGGTCTAACAGCCAATCCTTCATGATGCCAATCTCGCACAATAGTTTCCGAACTAAGAGGCTCGGTAAATCGACCATCTTCTTTTAATGCTTCCGCAGTTGCAGATAGTTGAGTTGTTGTCGCTACGTACGCTAAGAAAACACCACCTGGTCTGAGAACTTCGGCAGCAAATGCGACACATTCCCATGGAGCGAGCATGTCTAAAATTACGCGATCATATTTTTCGTCTGTTGAAGACTCCTGGACAGATCCCACTTCTAGTTGCCATTGAGAAGGAATGCTTCCGAAATAAGTTTTGACATTTTCTCGTGCTATTTCTGCAAAATCCTCGCGTCTTTCAAAACTACATAATTTGCCATCTTTACCAATTGCTCTGAGCAAAGATATTGATAAAGCACCGCTACCCACACCCGCTTCAATGACCTTAGCGCCCGGAAATACATCAGCTACTCCGATTATCATGGCAGCATCTTTTGGATAAACAATCGTCGCACCACGTGGCATGGAGAGTACGAAATCTCCCAACAAAGGTTTAAAAGCTGTGAACTTCAACCCAGCACTGGTGCTTACTACGCTTCCTTCAGGTAGCCCAATTAAATCGTTATGAACGATCCAACCTTTATGTGTGTGCCATTCCTTACCTACTGTAATTGTAAATGTGTACATCTTTCCTTTGGGATCTGTTAATTGAATTCGATCACCTTCGGAGAAATACCCATCATTAGACATGGGGCTATCTTATGCGTGCGGTTACTAAAAATTCAGAGTATCTTCGCGGTAATGAGCCAATTGCGACTATCCCCCAGCAGGGTAAATGATTTTGCCAATTGCCCGCTCCTCTACAAATACCGAATTATTGATCAATTACCTGAATCTCCCAGTTTGGATGCTGAACGAGGCACACTTGTTCATACAGTTCTTCATGACCTCTTCGAATCTCCAGCCGCACTTCGAACCGTACAAACAGCTACGGATCTACTTCCTTCTAGATGGCAACTACAGCTGGAAACCAAACCTGAATTGGCCTCAATGATCACAAGCGAAAAAGAATGGCTTGACCGGGCCACATCGCTACTGAAAACTTACTTTGATTTAGAAAACCCAACTATTTTCGAACCCACACATCGAGAATTTCATCTCGAGCAAGATTTAGCCGACGATATCTATTTACATGGTTACGTAGATCGCCTAGACGTGGCGCCAACTGGAGAAGTACGCATTATTGATTACAAGACAGGAAAATCACCAAAACCTGGATGGGAAGAAAAAGCTTTATTTCAACTCAGGGTTTATGCACTCTTGTATTGGAAAGAGAAAAACGTAATTCCTAAATTGCTTCAACTGATCTATTTAGGAGACTCCAGCGTCCTAAAAAACACTCCTACTGAGCAAGAACTAGTCGCGACCGAAAAGAGTCTGATGAAGATTGCGGATTCAATAAGAAAAGCGATTGAGACTGACACATGGATGCCCCGCAAATCCAAACTATGTGACTGGTGTTCCTTTAAATCTATTTGTCCAGCGCATAACTAGCGAAAAGCTGGGCAAAACTTAATTCTCGCAAAGAAGAAATCACTCTTAGCCGAACCCTAGGTTCAACTTTCACAAAATGAGGAACCGCAATTGTGTATGCGCCACTAGAAGTGGCGGCTTGAACGCCCGTGAGCGAATCTTCCAGAATTAAACAGTTTTTAATATCTACGTTGAGTTTATCCGCTGCCAATAAATAAGCTTCTGGATCCGGTTTTGGGTTTGTAACATCATCGGCAGAGAGTGAAAAACTAAAGGAATGTTCAGGAATGCTTTTTAGAACGGAATCAACAAGAACCCTTGGACTAGCTGAAACGAGGGCGGTTGGGATGTTGTTTTTCTTCAAATCAGAGAGTAACTCCAACGCTCCGGGTAAAACTGGTGCTCCTGCGCTTAACTTTACGGACATTATTTGAATCACTGATGAAGTGAAGAATTCAGGAGATTTCACCAACCCAGATTTTTCATACATATATTGACCAACACGTGTTAAAGGGCCACCTAAACAATAATTCTGATCATTAGAAGTCCACTTGTAACCGTATTCAGCCATCAACTCTGTTTCTGCAATCAACCACTGTGGTTCTGAATCAACAAACAAACCATCCATGTCGAAAAATACAGCGCTATAGAAATCTTTCATTCTCAGATTGCCAGTCCAAGAAGAGCATCTAATGCACGAGATAGCTCACCTGGTTTACCGCCAATACCACCGTTTTGGCAATCCTTAATCCACTGCTGCAGAATTGTGAAAACAGTTTCAGTATCCAAATTATTCGACAAAGCGTTGAGAATATTCTGAATAACATCTTGAGTAGGTGCGCACTCACTCTGTGAAAGGTGCAGCGTGAGATCAACAATAAATTTTTGTGCTTGAGCGAGAAGATCATCACTCCACATGCGATCTTCCGCGTAATTCTGCATCAGCAGTGCGCAACGAATAACCATCGGGTTAACGCCAGATTGCATTAATGAGGAGACGAAGACCAAATTTCCCAAACTTTTACTCATTTTTTCACCGTTGAGACCGATCATTCCGGTATGAACATACATACGTGCGAAATCTTTTCCGGTGGAAACTCGAGCTTGAGCGGCACTCATTTCATGGTGTGGAAAAATCAAATCATTTCCCCCACCCTGAATATCAATTAGGTATTCATCTTGGGGATCTGGTTGCAAATAACCAAGAGCTATTGCACAACATTCAATGTGCCAACCCGGCCTACCTTCGCCATGGATACTCGGCCAACCTGGTTCATTTTCTCTCTTACTCAGCCACACTAATGAATCCAGAGGATTTTCTTTCCCAACCCGTTCCGGATCTCCCCCTCGTTCGGCAAATGTCTTCAAACAATCATCTACCGAAAGGTGCGACCTCGAACCAAAATCCGGATCGCTATGAACGCGAAAGTAAAGATCATTTTCTACTGAATAAATCGCTCCGGCGCTTTTTAGTTCTTCGATTTTGGTTGTTACCAAACCGATAGCTTCAACTGCTCCTATATAAAACTTCGGAGGTAAAACCCTCAGGGAGGTCATGTCGCTGCGGAAGAGTTCTATTTGTGAATCCGCTAAATCCTGCCAATTGATCCCATCGCGAGCAGCTCTTACAAGCAATGGGTCGTCGATATCGGTAATGTTTTCAACGAATAAAACTTCGGATTTCATGGCCCTGAGATAGCGATTGATTAAATCGAAAGACAAATATGTTGCCGCATGTCCTAGATGAGTTGAGTCATAAGGCGTAATACCGCAGACGTACATCCGAAAAGTTTTCTTTGATGGTAATTTCTCAATTTTGCGAGAATGTGAATTGAAGAGCTGAAGGTTCGGGGTATCAAACTTTGAATCAATGGTAGGTATATAAACCTCTGGCCACGACTTCATACGCGAATACTATTACACATTGAATAAAGAATGATCTAAAACGCTGGCCAAGGTATTGCGGGCCATTCCTGGCTTGGAAGAGGAAATGATTTTGTAGTCAACAAATCTTCAATCCTAAGGATTAACGCACTTATTTCAGATTCGGTTATTAGATCACTGAGATTATCTAACCGATTAGATTTAATCTCAGATAACAACAAGACCAATGCTTCTTCTTCAACCTCTGAAATAGCGCTTCCGGCCCATTGCCATAAAACAGTTCTCAACTTGTTTTCTTGATGAAAAGTAACTCCATGATCGCACCCATAAACAGTGCCATCGACGTGTGGTAATAAGTGGCCAATTTTTCGATCGGTGTTGTTAATAACTGCGTCAAAAAGCGCCATTTTACGTAAACGTGCATCATCACTACTAAAAAATGATGCGAGATCAACTGAAGTGTCTATATCTATCCATTCTTGAACCATCCCCAAACCAAAAGGCCCTTCGCGCAAAATAGTAAGTGGCACAACGTTAAATTTGGCGTGCTTGCTTATAAGAAATGCAGCAAACTCTCTACTAGCTAAATTCCCGTCCGGAAAATCCCATAGAGGACGTTCTCCTGCGATTGGCTTATAAATGCACTTCACTTTTATGTCTTCATAAGAGCATTCAGCCAATAAAGTTGCATTTGATGCATCAATAAGCCGTCCCGTAACAATCAAAGTGCCTTTTGTTAAAACATCTAAGATTTCACTCATCTGCGATATCCATTAGAGCGGGGACATAAATGTCCCGTTGGATCAATAGGTATTCCACAAAATGGACAAGGCGTGCGACCAGCATTAGCCAGCGAGAGACACCTTTTAGCAAAAGCTGCTGCTTGAGATGGAGAGACATGAACTCGCAAAAGATCGGAAATTAGATCATTCTCATCAAAGACTAATTCATCCTCTTCTTTATCATCCGAGGAAGTCATTTCTCTTAATTCATAGACAATCAGTGAATTTTCGGCATCCCATG
>Ga0247722_10000226_pt1 | contig 36516 bp, 33 predicted proteins | sample MSEWelMarce3H_FC_FD_189094 | JGI IMG/M metagenome (GOLD analysis project Ga0247722, IMG submission 189094) | Subsurface sediment microbial communities from gas well in West Virginia, United States - MSEEL Well Study Marcellus 3H_FC | ecosystem: Environmental > Terrestrial > Deep subsurface >... | reverse complement strand
GTCAAAGGGCCCGACTGGCAAAGGGTCCGACTGGCAAAGGGTCAAAGGGTCCGACTGTCCTTAGACCTCTCTATAAAATTGAATTGTAAACGATTTAAATGTTTAAAGCATAAATATACACCGGAAATGACAACGACCACTAAAATGCCCGTTTATAATCTGGACGATTACACCAGAATCCAAATTGACAACAACAATGGATATATGTTGCCGGACCAAGTAATCGATTCGATTCGAACTCTTTGCTCCGAAATTGGATACGACATCAACACCACCAAGGACACCTACATCAACCAGCACAATGCGGGGCACCAGCATACTCCGAGTGTATCCGGAGGCGGCGAGTCCAAGCAATTCAAGTCTCGTGATAATCGAGGCCCTCCGGCCAGAGCAAAGCCCGACAATTGGAAATCAAAGAGCGATTTCAAGGTCAGCAAGTTTGCCGTCTTGGATGGAATCCAAGAAATCGAAAGCGAGATTCGCAGCCTTATCAACAAAATCAACGACACGAATCGCGATGCCAAGACTTCCGAAATATGCGACAAAATCGATGACCTGGTTTCCGAATCATCCGACGATTTAGCCGAAAACATGAACAAATTATTCACTACGATTTACGATATTATTATGTCGAATGCGGCGATGCCGGAAACTTATGCGATGTTACTTTCGACCATTTATACAAAATATACTGAGTATGTCCACGACGGGCTTGTTTCCAGAATTGAGGCATACAAGGCCTCATTTAAGAACATCGTCGAAGTCGACCCGAACCAAGATTACGACGCGTTTTGCGCATTTACCACGCAAAACATTGCGCGCAAGAAGGCATCGGCCGTGTTCGCCACAGTCTCGAAATTGAATACGATCCAGGTGCTTGACGCAACCAATATTCAATCCATTATACGCATCATGATAACCGATGTCTCAACGTCTATCTCGTCCAAGGAAAAGCAGAAGGAGGTCGAGGAGGCGACCGAGAATCTGATTACCTACTTTACGATTTTAGGAGAATTGGCTGCGCCCATCAAGGCAGAGTATATGCCATTGTTCAAGGAAATCACGCAATACAAGGCGGGCGAGAAACCCGGACTCAATGCGCGAACCAAGTTCAAATACATGGACATCGTCGGGAAATAAATGACCCCAAATTATTATTGTTTTTTCACCAATAACAATTCAAAGGCTTTTCCAATCAGTATATATAGCACACGAATGTCTCAGAAAAAGATTAAATCCAAAATAGACAGCACCAAAAAGGTGGAATATTCGGAGACGCGCATATTGAACCGCGACGATATACAGTACGAAACCACGATTTATGAAACGGATATTCTGGGCATGCCGGTTGCGATTTGTTTGGGAAAGATCGACTACACATATAATTATCGCAATGTGGTGTATTTGCCAATTTATTTGATGAGAGGCAACACGGTGCGTTCTCAAATCGGTGTATATGAAATGCGTCTGGATGAACTAATTCACTATTCGCGCAATGGAATTATCAACAATGAGATGATTATTGCGAATATCGACCCTCTGTTGTATAGTTTTGCGGACAAGGAATACATAGAGGCGGCCGGTTCTGACCCTAAACTCTATTTTGAAGTCGAACCGAAAGGTTTGACACCGGACGATGTCGATGAGTCGTCCGAAGAATCCAAAGTGACCGATTTACAAGTAAAGTCGCCGATTGTAGCCGCCTCGACTGCCTCTATCTTTGAACTCGACAAACACATCGATATCCCCAAGATTCTGAAAGAAGAATTGAAACCTGAACGCGGGCATTTCAACGACAGCGGTAGTGTACCCTGGATCCAAAAGTTCATGGAATCCCACGATTTCCGAATTGTGAAAACCACCGGCGACGGCGACTGTTTTTTCACGGCGATTCAGAAGGCATTTCACCAGATTGGCCAGAATACGACCGTCCCAAAGTTGCGCCAAGTGGTCGCGGATTCGTTGAACGTCGATATTTTCGAACAATACTCGGTGCTTTACAATATGTATGTGTCAGAGGTCGCCGAGAGCGAATCCAATATCGAAAAGTCAAACAAAGCAATTATGAGTTTAAAGCGGCGATATCGCAATATCCCGGAAACCAACAAGGAAGCCCGCCAGGCCGTTATTGCCGAAATCAAATTGATTAATGAAAAAATCGACGGCTACAAAGCCGACCTAGTGAGCGCCAAGCAAAATCGCAGCGAATACAGTTTCATGACCGATGTCAAAACACTCGATGATTTGCGCGTGGCCGTACAAGACAAGGACTATTGGGCGGATGAGCACGCCATCACCGTGTTGGAGCAGCGCCTGAATACAAAGTTCATCATCCTCTCGGAGAAGTCATTCCGGGCAAAGGCGCTGGATTCGGTCATGCAGTGCCAAGTATCCGGCACCCGTAACGACGCCGTATTAGCAAACCCCGATTACTACATTATGCTGTCCTATACCGGCGACCACTACGACTTGATTTCCTACAAAGACAAGAACATATTCGTGTTTTCCGAGGTCCCCTACATTGTGAAGACACTGATTGTGAATAAATGCATTGAGCGCAATGCAGGGACATTCGGACTCATCCCAGACTTCCTGCGATTCCAAGAGAGAAAGGGAATCAGCATCGATTCCGCAGTGGAAGAACCGACAAAGTCGTCCAATCCTGCGGTTGATGCCACCACAGTATTCATGTTTCACAAGACATCGGCGCACGAGAAACCGGGGAAAGGCAGCGGCGAATCAATTGAGCTGGCGAACATCTCGAAATATGGCGAATTGAGCAAAATCAAGGACTGGCGACGTGCGCTCGCGGACGAGACCCAGACCACGTTCACATTGGATGGCAAGCGGTGGCAAACGGTCACGCATTATATCCTGGCCTCTCAGTTCAAGACACACAGTGCGTTTTTTGGCCAATTCTCGCTGGATTCAGACAGTGAATTGTCGAAAGATTTAGACACGGCGACCGGCGCGAGTTCGAAGACGGGTATGTATAAGAAGACCCAGTTACGACCAAAGGAAATCAAACCGGACCCACAGTTCTTTGAAGGACGACATAGAGAGGCCAGGGCAGATGCACTGAATGCCAAGTTTCGAGAAAGCGCGGATTTAAATAAAATCATAATTTTGACGCGCGATGCTACGCTGAAACACTTTATTCGCGGCAGTCCGGCGGAGACTGACGAGTTGTTGATGGAAGTCCGACGCGGGTTGTCGAAATAATAATGGACCCGGCCAAATAATTGAAAATGTAAACCAAATAATAGAATAATATAAACAAACGATTTATATTATTACAATGGCATCCAACGAACAATACAGCGAACTTACACTCGAAATCACCCGCCGTTTGTCGAAAGATGAAAAAAAGGCAGGTGGAATATTCATTACCCCGCGGTCCATAATCGCCGCTCTAATGGACCGACTTCCGCTCGGATTTATACCCCGACGTGTCCTCGAACCCTCCGCAGGTACATGTGAAATCGCCAATTACGCCCGCACACGTTACCCCGATGCCCACATCGACGCCGTCGAAATAAACCCCACAATATTCGATGTAATATCACGGGTTGGAACACCCTACAATTACTTGTGTGCGGACTTTACCACATGGACGCCGACCGAGTCTTATGACCTTATCGTGGGCAATCCGCCCTTCGTAGTGTGCGGCAAAGATGCCGTACCCGAGCCTTATCGCGCCCATATCGTAGGTCGCCCCAATTTATTCGGCATATTCATCCTACATTCACTCTCGATGTTGAAGGTCGGCGGTATCCTCGCATTCGTCGTTCCGGCCAGTTTCCTCAATGCCGCGTATTATGCCAAGATTCGCAACCATATGAAGGCGATGGGCACCCTTTTGAGCATCGATGAATACAGCGATGGTGGGTTCTTGGAAACCCAGCAGCTCACCATTGGGCTCGTATTCAGAAAAGACCGAGAAGACCCCGACGACAGTCACGAGAAAAACCTCGATACATTGTTATCGGATGGATGCGCGTATTCACTCTGTTTCAATGGCGACTTCATATTCTCGTCAAACGTCGCTTCGCTCCGCACCCTATTTACAGGCGCAACCACACTGGCACGAATGGGGATCCGCGTTCGCACTGGCACTGTCGTATGGAATGAACGGAAGCCGGACCTGACCCATGATGCGACAAAGACCCTGCTCATATACAATACGAATATTACAAAAGAACACCAGGTGACAGCGACATCATTCAAAAACGGCGAGAAGAAACAGTACATCGACCAAGAAGGGTCAACTGATCCCGTCATCGTGGTCAATCGCGGAAACGGCAACAGCGCATACAAGCTCTCCTATGCCCTTGTAGATGGTCGAACCCCCTATTTGGTAGAAAACCATCTCAATATCATTGAATGCGGAGCCCATGCTCCCCAGATTATGGCGAGCTTGGCAAATGAAAAAACGCAACAATTCGTCGCACTCTTTCTGGGCAACAATGGGCTTTCGAAGACCGAGCTCGAAACTATATTCCCGATTTACTTGTAAGTGGCACCTTACGCGTGATTGCCTTGATCTGCCACGCCGGATTCAAAATCCCCGAATGATTACGCCATCGCAACAACAAATGGTATTCATATTTATCCGACAAAAGGACAATCGTGTTCTTGTTTTTTACGGTCATTCCATAATCACCACAGATCCGCAAATCCGACTCGGAATATGTATGAATCCAGAACTTGTCCAAATCCCATAACAAGAAGTACTTGTCCATTTGCGAATCCATCAATTTGGCATTGAGTTTGTCGATATCCACAAACCGCGCATATTTCTCCAAATACGAGTCAATCGATTCTTTCACAATAGCAGTACAACGTTTCTTGTTATCGCCAGCACCCTCAATATCATACATATACTGGGTCATCGGACACCGCGAATATTCCGTGCCACTAACAATCGCAAAATATTCTTCGAGTGTCGGTTTCGCACCAGCGTAATGAATTGTGGACAAATATGTGTCGAGACCAGTCTCATAATAATATTTCGCATATGAAACCGCCGTTATCAGGGCAAATCGATCTTGTAAAGAGAGGATCTGCGGAGATTTATCAAGTGATGAACAATTGTGTTTGAACTCCAGTTTGGCAACGTGGAATTGGGTGTCATCCGCACCATAAAATGTCGCCAATAAATCGTAATTGTGGGCGCGTCCGGCCATTTTCTTCACATCAACGCGGCTATATTCTTGGCCACATATTGTGCGCAATGCGTCGTGAAATCGGGTATATAAATGGGCCCATTGAGCATTATCGGCATATTCGGCCGGCAACGGATTCGCCAAGAATACGAGAATGCTCTCACGCACCTTGTTTTCGGCATCGTTCGCCCCCTTGGACGAGCCTTTTGTGTAAAATAATTGGATCGATTCGTGTGTAAATGACATTTTTGATTGGTTATTTATATGTTCAACTATTGTTATACATCAATTTCAATTTTACGCGCGCGTTCACACATCGTGTATTATGTGTTTCTATCAATATAATGGATAGCGGAACACTCGTTGTGATACATAATGCGGATGCCGGGTTTTTCTCTTGTTATACAATCCGACTATTAAATATATTGATGTACTTCAACCAGACCAAAGTATGTCCTAAAAAAATAGATTCTTCCAATTTATTTAGCCAATACAAATACAACAAATACCACGATTATACATACGAATACATCAAGCATAATGAATCGCAACAAATTGAATATACGAGTGTTGTGAAAATCACCGACGAAGATCGCGAGGACCAATTTTCAAACTACAAAAATATCAATTTTGGAACAATCAAGCCATTCATCGACAAATATTTTTCTCCAAGTGACAATATGTTGAAAAAGGTTGTTGAGCTCGAAACAAAATATAATTTCGATTATGACAATTTGGCGGTGTTTTATTACAGAGGCACCGACAAATGTATTGAAACCAATTTGTGCGAATATGGCGCATATATTGAACGGGCGGAACAACTCAGAAAGGACAATCCAAATATACAATTTTTAATCGTTTCGGATGAACTTGAAATGATTCGATTGTTTGCGACGCGGTTTCCAAAAACGATACTATTTGAAGAATTAATCCACCATATGGAGCGTTCATTTATACATTCGGTGTGGATGTTGTCATCTGTGCTAATCATGTCAAAAGCCAAACATATTGTTTGTTCTTCTGGGAATGTGTCGTTATGGATAGTATTATTTCGAGGACATAATAATAATATACAGCAATATTTGTCGCCAAAAGAGTATATCTATGGTGTCAAAAACAAAAATTATAATAACAATGAACAGTCGTTTTGGATATGAATACCCAAAAATTGAAATAATAATTGATAGTCGGTCAATATCAATTATTACAACCAAATCCTACAACAAATAAATGAACGCCAGTACTGAACAACAACTTGCCGCTGAAATCGAGTCAATTCGTGACGACAATTCTTCTGAAAAATGCGTGGACGATGAACATATCTGTTGTGAATGTGGATGTGGAGTCGTTTTACAAGAATATCGGATGATCATCGATGGTAAAAAATATTGCCGTGTTTGTGGGGATGATCATGTGTTTGTTAATACAAAGACCCCATGTTACGAGTGTAATGCGATGTGTAGCGCAGGTGAACTAAAAATTGGTGACTTCAAGCAATTGATGTACTGCGAAAGCTGCTGGAATGAACGCTTCGACAACTGCTACAAATGTGGTCATTTGGTTGTCATTGAGCAAGAATCGCCGCCCTATGAATATGACGAAGACAGTCGGCTACAATGCGTTTGCGATTATTGTCAACATGACCCTTTAGATACCCAGCGAAATAAACTACTTGAGTTTTGCCGGGCCGAAGGTATCGACGAAGGTTTCATAAAGAGTGTGGAAGAAATACGTGATTTACACTAATTAAGTCAATGTCCACTCATTGCTCCACTATTGCAACGTATCCCTTGGTCGTTTTTTTCTTCACCACCTTTTTCGTTGTCTTATGGATTTCCAGATGACATTTCTCACAGAGCGCCATCAAATTGGCCGCGTGATTCTTATGGACCGCCGTTCCTTTAATAAACCCATCCCCGTCAGCATTCGCCTGTTCCTCCAAATGATGCGTCTCCGTGCTCAGCTCCGTCCCGCATTTTTCGCACATTCCGCGAATCTTCTGCGCATTGTATCGCGATACCTTCATACCCAGTGTCCCTTCTTGTTCTGGGAAATACTTATTACGAATAGCGAATGCCTGGTCCAAAAACGCAGTGGGCAGATGGAGCGATTTACACACTTCGAGACCATACATACTGTCGCCAGGTCCATCGCGCATCACACGGTCATAAACCAAACAATCATGTTCTCGGTCATAATGAACCGCCATATGTTTGAGCGAGAGCCTGTCGAGCGCCACAATCTCCTCGTATTTCACAATCTCGTGGAAATGTGTGGCGAAAATGAACGACGACGCCTTGGCATGTAGGTCCATTAAACCAGCAACAAAAATACTCAGCGCGCTCTGGGTCTCTGTGCCCGAACACAATTCGTCGCCGAGAATCATCGACCCCGCGTCGGCATTCTTCAAAATCACCTGGAGCTCACTCATTTCCACCCCAAATGTAGAGAGGCCCTTGTATAAATTATCATTACCCAGAATACGCGTATAAAATGACCGATATGGATTGTAGACGAATTGGGAGCAAGGCACGAAGAATCCGCACTGGGCCATGATGGTCGCAATACCAACCGCGCGAATAAGACTCGTTTTACCCACGGCGTTGGTGCCATAGAGGAGGATACCGTTCCCGGACAACTCGACATCATTGGGGACATAGGTCTCGTTTTTCTGGATGTGCTCGATGAGGACGTGACGAAGACCGACGGCTTTAACGTATGACCGTTCAGGTCCACCATATGACCGTTCAGGTCCACCATATGACCGTTCAGGTCCACCATATGACCCAGAAACAAAGGACCCAGCACTAGATGCCGATTCTATCATCGGCTGGCAATACCGGTTCTCTCGGGCGACGACGGCCCTACACTGAAGGACATCCGCCATCATCACATATTCCGCCAGCTTCTCAAGTGGTTCGCAACACACAAGTTCCAATGTGTTCACAACGAACTCCGCATAAATCGTGGCGGTCTTGTCTTGGATGGTGTTTTCCAGTCGTAAGATTTTCCCAGTGATTTGCGTCAACTGGTCAAACACGATTTCGTCATTGCTGGCGGTCGCCGTCTTGAACTTCAGGTCGGCATATTTGATTTCGATTCCGTTAAATACCACTTTCCCCAGCTCCAACACAGTCAAGATTCCGCGGAAACAGGGTGCCATCTTATAATCCCCGCGGTCAAGCAGCTGTTTCAACAGTTTGCCACGAGTCTTGGTGATTTGAATAGAGGACCCCGACTTCTCGGTCGTGTTTATCTTCACATACTCGGTACCGTCTTGTCCTGACGCCGAAGACTGCATAATCATATTGAAAAAACGATGTATACCATCGAGTGCCGCCGTTGTGCCCCGATACTCGGCCATCATGGCGTCCAACTCGGCATTGATTCCCGGTCGCACAATGTGTTCGCTAAAGGTCGCGCCATTGATATTTTTACATAGATCCAGGTCCAAAACACGCCCAATATTGTCGGCGACGACGCGACAACATCCCTCGATTTCGGCAGAATGTGCCAAGTATTCGAGCAACCGCGGCTGTTCGGCCAAACACACGTGGACTTGTTGAATAATCACGGCCGATTCGTGGATGCGCCAAATGGTCGCGGGCGCAATACGACGCACCATAATTTGCCGCATCGCGCGTTCCAGGTCCATCACACGGGCGAGCTGATTCCGAAACAACTCCATATAATGGTAATTGTCCGGCTCCAACATATGTGCGGTGATGGCATATTCGGCATTGAGCCACTCGACGTCAAATACGGGGCGTGTCAAGATTTCCTTGACGCGTCGTTTGCCAATCGATGTGACAGCGCGGTTCAAGAAGTTGAGGACGGAAGAGAGACGCCCACTGCGAATACTATCGGCAGAATGGTCCTCGATAATATTCAGTTGTTTCAGAGTGTGATTCGCGAGCACGGCACTAGTCCCCGTATTGGAGAACGCCGGCACCGCGATTTTCTTCACCAGATTGGGGTTGTGTTCTTGGACAAAATTGAGCAAATAACAGAGGGCCTGAGTGGCGATTTGGTACTGGGAGAACTCTTCGCAGGTGTTGTAGCTTTCAGACCCGAAAAAGGTCTCCAATATTTGGATTGCGTATTGCTGTCGCTGGCATCGCTGCGCCTTTTCGTTTTCGGCGACACACACATCGTGGACGGATTCGCATTGAAGACCACAAAACGATTTAATCGAACCGGCAATCGAGGTTGCTGGGCCTGACGCAGACGCAGACCCTCCTACAATGAACGACTCAAAATCGTATAGAAATATGACCTCGCATGGATTGTAGATGCTGACATTGCGTTCCAGTTCATCGAATGTCGATGGCGTGTTCTCGAAGGTCGTGGTGTGTTCGAAAATGGATGATTTGCCCGTGAAAATATTGATTACGGCGATTCCATAGACGATTTGGGGGCGTTTTTTGTAGACCGAATTGAATGTTTTTAGCCAAATACACATGATATTGTTGGAGAGTTTGGGTTGTTCGGTCTCATAGGGGATATAAGTGCCGGCCGAGTGTATCGAGTGGAGTCGATGTTTCTTCTTGTCGCCTTGGACACTGTTTTCTTCGTCTTGAACGAATACCACGCTGGTATATCCGGCGTCGCTGAGAATATTTAGGTAGCGGTCGAGGGTGTATTCTGGGAACCCGGCCATCAACACGGTTTTCCCGCCGACGCTGACCTTCTTCTTTTCGCTGATATTCATTTGGCAAATCTTGGCAAACTCCAAAATATCACTGGACACGTCAGAGTCTTTGAGACCATAGACCTCGAAGAACGAACCCACCATCATTAGGACAATAGTTCGCGACCCATATTGTTCTTTGTATTGCCGCGTATATTCCAAATACTTTTCGTAAATGTTTTGGTTGGCGGAAGGCGATTCTTCCGACCGAATGGATGCTACGAGAGCAGCCATTGGGTTCTTTTTTGCTTTTGACATCTAGAGTAATAGAGGCGCTAGGTTTATATGTGTTTGAAAGATTTATTTTGACGACGCATTTTCTGTGGTTTATCCACACAATGACATAATGACTCCGTTCACATCGGCATTTAATGGAGTTTTCTCCAATTCGACCAACACACGTCGCCTCATCACTTCACGATACCTTTTTACAACCACAATTATTTCGGCAAACTGCCGTTGAGACCGCTGTATACTTGCCATTTCCCAACTGTTAGAAGCATAATCACCCGACTCAGCATTGATTTTGCGTACTTTATCCATTAATATGTCGGTAATTTTCTCGGTCAAACTCAGTTTCACTTGTCCTCCAAGCCAATAATTTCGATTGGACCACATTTCCTTACTGTATGCCATATACTCGGTGACCACGGTCTCGCCGACAATAATGACTTCGGTTTCATCCTTGGGTAAAAAATTGGCCAAATCCAGGAGCGATGGGTCGAACATAATTACAAATATAACAACCAAGTGTTTATTATATTTCAGATAATCATAATAGTTATGGCGTAGCCCACCTCATAGCGTAGCCTACCCTTATGACGCAGCAAACAAGAACCCATCCTCGGCCAAGACATTGGCGAGTTCACCGCGCTCCACATTCCGGTTTTTGAGCTCACCTTCAAAATTGGCCGAGTGTATCTGCAGCTCCTTGTCCGCGACAACAAACATTTTATAGATTTTATCGAGCTGGTTGTAATTTTGCCGCGGTTTCATATTCGCTTCAATCCAGTCATAGAAAGACACATCTTTCTCCAATAATATCGTATCTGCCTTGAACGCCTCAAACCATTTCAGCACATCAAACAAACTGGTCGGCTCATCCTTGTTGTAATCAGTTCCCGATAGCACCAGGATTCGGCGAAACTCGCGCAAATTGAGCCCCAGTTGCCGCAAAATCTCAGGCAAATCGTACAACAATACACTGTGCTTCACCATACTGAAATGCCGCAACACCCGGCAGCATCCGTAGGCAAACAAGTCCATATCTTCACTCATACAAGCATACACTTGCCCTGTCTGTATCAAATGCGCGCAATATTCATCGGCTTCGCCTCGTGCGACAACCCACGAAATCCCGCAAATATCCAGCAAATGTTTGACGCGTTTGATGTCGCCGTCTTTGATATAAATAAACTGTTTTTTCAGCTGTTCCATTTCGAGCTCGGCCTCGTATTTTTCTTCGGGTTCCAGCGTGTTTTGTTCAATGCTGGCCTTCATTTCTAAATAGCGCTCCTCGGCCTTGCGCTTGCCTTCTTTGCGTTCATTGAGCAGCTCCTTTTTTTCAGGTGGCGCCGCGCCGTCGAATACAAATACGGGCACAATATCGTATTTGCGGAAAATGCTCACCATCAAATACATTTGTTCGGTGAGTTTGTCGTCACCGAGGAACCGGTACAAGAAGATACTGGCGTCGACTGCGATTTTTTTGCCGGAAAGGTGTTTTAGGTGTAGTTTATAAATAGCCTGGTCACTGCATTTTTGATTGAATACACGATTTAAATGTTTGATTCCCATAAGGTATTATAGTAGTTGTTATTATTCTATATTATTGGGCGAACATAATCAATTTTTTCGGGTGTATATGTATAATGAGCAACCGTTCTACACGGAATAATAAAAAGAAAATGACCATCAACAAGAAGAGAGGTGGTGGCAATTGTGGAAGCAGTGGATGTAAAAAATCCCAAGACAACCCATGGCACCAAATTGATCGCGAATCAAGTCGCAAAACAGTATATAATATTCCTCAAAATATGGTAGAAAAAGAAGAGAGCTGGGATGACCTTATCAAAGCATTAGAAGATGAAAACTTTAAAGAAGAAAAAGAAGAAAATCAAAAAGAAAAAGTTATAGTAAACCAACAAGTTGATTGGACCGCAATAATAAAATCAGCCGAAGTAGCAAATCAAAATGAGAAAAAACGACAAGAAATGGCTGCGAACGAACGGATATCAAATTATAAAAAAAGAACCCAAACACGCGCGGATGAAGCAATTATGAAAGCATTTCATCGAAAAACAAGCAAAAAACGCCAGCGCACCCCCCCATAATATTTCACGATCAAAACAACATAAAACCATCATACAACAAATACCATATGTCGTATTTGTTGTACACTTCCTGCTTCCACCAAAAGCAATATGTAGATATTGTGGTCAATATGCTTAATAGCTATTTCGACGTTATTCCCGAAAACACCAACATCGACTTCTTAGTTTATACAAACACCGAGTTTCGCACCCTCATTGAAGCCCAAATGGATGGAAAACCCGTCAAGTTTTTTGAGAAAAACTTTGTAAAAACTATGAACCAGACCCGCATTTCCAAAGTTGATGTATTCGATTTCCCCGATATTGCACAATACGATAAAATTGTATACGTCGACGCCGACACCATGTTTTTGCGCGACCCCGCGCCTCTATTTGATGCCATTGTAGAAGACGTTGTATATGCCGGTGGTGAAGGCAACATTTTGTCCGAGGCCAATTACTGGGGGCGCTCGCTGTTTTTGAAGAACGATTCGGGGTGCGTCGACCAAGAAGGTATTTCCGTGTCATGTCTTGGATTCAAGAATCTGCCTGAGATAAAAAAACTATTTTCGAAGATTAAACAGGCGTTTTACCTCGATATGTATCAGAACAAGCTCGTGTTCTATGACCAGCCGTTTTTCAATGCGCATTTGATAAACAATCAGATGGTGAATAAGACGGATTTTAAAAATCTTGTGTTAAGTCGCCCGACCCCGGAAGAGGCCGCGGAAAAGAGACTTGTGGCGGTTCATTTTGCGGGATGTCCGGGGCATGCACAAATCAAGCTGGATTTGTTTGCGGATTTCAAGTCAATGTATGTTTGGTCAAAAAGTCCCGACCTGAGCTCGCCTGTAGATACCCAACCAGAACCCTTAACCCAAGACCATCCAGAACCCTTAGACCAAACCGAGTCAACCACACGCGAAGACACCATGGTTGAAGACACAATCGACGAAGCCAACCTCATCACATTCATCCGCACCACAAACCCTAACTACACATTTGACGAACAATCCAAGCGACGTAATTTATTCGCTGCGTCTGTATCCAGCAGCCATGTGTGTTTCATCTGCGGCGACACTGCCTTACCAGCCGCAATTATTATCAACAATAACCCCGCCGTCAAAGTATCTATTGTCGAGTCGCTTGTAACATCCCATGTACCTCAGCGAGTAAATCCCCGCATAGAGATTACAAGTGCGGACACAATTCTCGCGGAAAAGCGCAAATATGATACCATCGTAATTGATGAACGCGACCTACTCGAGAAGGCAATTTTAGTCGCCATGCGATTATCGAACCCGGGGACAATCATTGTAGTGAATGGTGTTGAAAATCCCGCCGTCGCCACCATCTGGGCAAAGTATGTTCAGATGCTCGATATGGAACCCAGCACCGATATCAAATATAAGGATAGTGTGACTCAATCGGTCCGTGTTATTCGATAATCTTCATCTACGTTATCGTCTTATTCGACAATTGTCATCCGCATCGTATTGCGAATTAATGCCGGCAGCCGAGCGCGGTTCTTCACAAAATGCACGTGTGTTTTGTTAAGTGCCTCTACATACCCGGGATTCTTATAGTATCCAACAATCAAATCGCGAACATATTTCTCGGCATTTGCCGGGTCAAATTGGAGTCCTGAACACCACGACAAAAAAACGTCGCAATGAAACATCAGAATGGATTTCAAGATATAATAACAAAACACTTCCGTTTTTTCTTGGTATCGGTTACCGGGAACCATCAAATCCGCATATCGAACACCATTATGACTGAGAACCTTGGCCACTTGAAACATCGTGAATCGCCTCTCCATATTGATATGGCGTACAATGGTTGGCCACGCCGTTTCGAATCCACGTCGCCGAGGATGCTCGACTACATCCTGGATTACGATATTTATGATCTCCGCCCACATTTCGCAATAGGTTTCATATACAGCCAACTTCGACGATACGGGAAATATTTGCTGGACTGCGGCTTTTGCCGCCGCAATCGCCGATTCGAATGCCGAGAAGTCTAACCCAAGATTGTGGAACGATTCGTGAACAAACACTTTGAACGCCTCCTCTCTGCGATACAACATGATTTCAGTGGTTTCCTGGCACGACGTTGTAAACGCGGTGTTGGCATGTTCCCGGTCAATAATAGCATCAGGTCCACTAGGCAACGTCTTTTTCAGCGCAGTCATATACAAATATGCGTTCACGGTTTTCGAACATTTCGCACTGGCATAATGAAATGCAATGGACAACCAGATGTGTGCGCGTTTTACAAATGCCTCAACTTCGGCGTCGCATTTAGACCTTATTGCGTTCGTAATGGTATCGTGACTCATTGGAAAAACAAAAAACAACCTGTATGTTCGCCCGCCAGCGCTGAGCGAGACATTGATTGAGTATTTGTTTAACGATTCAATATGGGTGCGAACCGCAGGATCGATACCATCATAAATGGCGCCCTTGGCAGATTCGCTGCTAAATCGTTCCTCCAAGACTTGATATAGTGCTGGTGTTCGACTTGCTGTTATCGCGTGGTCGTAAATTGTTTTAAGGAGTTGCTTGGATTCGGGTGAATATTGATGGAGGTTGGGCACAGTAGTTATTTGTTGGACGTATTGTTGGAGTTTCTCGGAATCGGAGGATGCCATATCAATTATAGTATAACGGTACACCAAATATTCTTACATAAACACGTATTTCCAATCGACGGCCACGGCTTCCCCACCAATGGTCATCGAGAGGCGGATGCGACGCTGCGAACACCACTGGATAAAGTCGATATACGCCATCGGTTCCCCCATCTTGACTAAATGTATAGTCGTGTTTATTCCAGGAACATATTTCTTGACAAAATGGAAGCGGATTTCGCGCAATTCGACCAGGTCTTCGAGTGCGTCGATATCAATTGTGAACAAGCTGGTTTCGGTGTTTTTCAAGATAATAATGCGGCAATCCTGGTCGCCTGTCATTTCCACATTTTTAATCTTCCCGTGGTCAACAATTCGGTAAGAACCAAAACAAATTGGTAGTTTAGCCAACTTTTGTATGCCGAGCGTCCGCTTCTGTATGCCGAGAGTCCGCTCGGCATAAGCACTTTGAGAAATGTATCTGCATTTCACGCACTGGTCGACCTCGGCCTTGATGGCTTGAATGTATTTCATACATTGGAACAACATAACATCCTGCGCCTGGATTGTGTGTTTTAGCCGCGCGATCTGGGTTTCGGTCATTATTAAGGAGTCATTGGGTATTTATGATTCTCAGATTCTACGAAATAAAGATTTCAATTTTACACCATTGCGCGGAGCGTAATACGCGACATCTTGCTCTTCCCTTTGGGAATCCGCTACCCGAAAGGGAAGAGTCGGCGGTATAAACCCTTGAAGAATTAAAATGGGTGGCATCTTTGGTGCCACGACGCATTCTCTCCGACCAAAGGAGGAGAGAATGACAAGACATTTTAATTCTTTCAAGGGTCAGATATCGGTAACGATTTGAAATACGCCCGAAGGGGTGTGTCCCATTTCAAATCTTCACCGGTGCAAAGGTCTACGAGGACGACCATAAATATCGCATCCTATATTAAACGGAATCGATGTTCGGGAAAACGCAATATCATATGATTTTTGTATTATTAGTCACTTTAGTGGGTATTGCTATGTTTTTTGTGATCAATAGACAAGTGATTATCGAAGGATTCGGAAATGATATATCAGATATACCCAATGGAACATATGGTCCAGCTGGAAACCAAGGACAAAGCACTACTCCTTTGGTTCCGATGGATCCGGGCACAGGGTATTACGCCATCAATGTAGGAACGGTGGATAAGCCAATTTGGAAGCGAAAGGCCGTGCCCTACGGATATCAGCGCGACCCAGTGGACCTAACAAAATTGGTCGGAAAAACCGAATCCGCGATACAAAGCTCAACTGGTGGACTAACTGACTCTGAAGCACTCGCCCCTCCTTTTCTTAATATCCAGGGGGCGACCTATATGGGCGACAGTCCAAATTATGGTGTTGGTATAGTACCACCCGCCTCCGGGTTTTACAAGATACAAATTATGGATGGCGCTGTAACCAAATACTATATGAAACCCGTACCGGATGGATATGTGGCCGATCGCCAAGACTTGTTGGTTGACAGCATCAACCCGGGAACTGTTGCGGGTTCCAAGAAATACACCAAATTGATCTATCAGGTGCCCGAGGTTCCTGACACCACAATCAACAGTATTACGGGTGCAACTCCAATGATAGATGCTGCTATTCAATCTGATCCGGCTTGGGATGGATACTATATTATTAATATGGCCGGTACTTATTACAAGAAAATGATACCCAATGGATACGATATCAGCAGCAATGACCCAGTCCAAACGGAATACCGAAAGTTGCCAGCTGCTGGAAAATATACCCCGCTCAAATACAATCCTAATTTTATACCCGATAAATATTCGATGACCGACATCTCATATAATGCGCAAGACACTGACCGAGTATATAAAGACCCATCTGGTGGCGATCTCAATCGCGGCAAATATTGGATGTTCGACAGCGAAGGCAAATTGATGGAAGTGAATACCGAGTCCAACCAGTCGCCCATCCTCTATTATGTCCCGGGGGCATACAAGTTTGGTGCATCCAATTATGTGCCTAATTACGAGGACAGTGTGTATTTGAGTCGAACGACTCGTGAATCCCAGCTGGCACCGGTGGTGAATACGGCGAGTCAATTGGGCGGATTTTGTACCCAATATGCGGGACAGACAATGAAGATTGAGGAGAAATGCGCGGCGCAGGATTTGAATGCGTGTGCTTCCACGAGTTGTTGTGTCCTGCTTGGAGGGCAAAAATGTGTGGCGGGCGGCGCAAATGGACCCCATAATGTCGCGAATTATACGGACTACAATTTGAAGAACCGAGACTTCTACTATTATCAGGGCAAATGCTATGGCAACTGTCCATAATCGAAGATTCACCCATAATCGAAGATTCACCCATAATCGAAGATTCACCCATAATCGAAGATTCACCCATAATCGAAGATTCACCCATAATCGAAGATTCATCAAAGATTTATCCTTAATTTCACATTCGCATTTAATGATAAAAATAAAATATTTGTATCATTTATATAATCTATAATATTTCTTTTAACACACGGCAGCCACTATTGTATGCCGCATGTAACGACCCGTAATACACTGGGTCCGTGTGTTCTCCCGCAAAAAATAGTCGACCCCCAATACTCGCCGACACCGCCGCACAATCATCGCATCGATAAGAATAAGCGCCCTGGCTAAAGACATCTTCTTCCCACCGCGTTATGTGTCAGGCAACAGGATCTGGCGCCCCAGGATAGAAGGTCCGCAAATTGGTCATCATGGTATCCACGATTTCTTCATCGCTTTGACCCGCGAGCCCCCATCCAATATCGGCTGGACAGACAGCCTCTATGATCGGTTTATTTTTTGAGCACATATAATTATTCCACAACGTATATTTATCGCGATCGCATGTCAGGAGCATCGGCGCGTCCGCCCAAAACACCGATTCGAACTCAAGCTGGATTTTCTTGTAGGACCCCATCTTGATTTGGGATATCGCGGCAATGCGTTCGTCGGAAAGCGGCGGCGAAAACCGAATATTGAGAAGCGGTCCGGGCGGCAACGTGATACATAGGCGTTTGCAGAAAACCCGTGTTCCGTCGGCGACTATCACTTCGACCCCAGTTTCCCCGTAAATAATATCCGTAACCACTTGGTTGTATCGAACCCGACTCAGAATATCATGTTTCGAATCGGCCACAATGGCATCCACTAAGGTAGAGGCGCCCCGTTTGAAAAGACAATGAGACCCAGGGTAGTCACCAGGACTGCCAGATAAATAGGAAGTGGGGATATTTGCGAGGCTTCCGCCACACCAGACCTCCATTAAATAGAGGAAAGAGTTTATATGAGATTCGTGAATCGCCAGGTCCGCATACGCCAGGTCTGTATACGCTTGCGTAATGCTTTTGCCCTCTACTTTTGCCAAGACCCCCACAATATCACGCCATTTTGCCGCCATTTGTTGTCTCACCAATTCGCTCATTACGCCCGAATTGGTCATATATTGGATTCTCACATTTTCCGAATGTATCCATGGGTTTTCCGGCGCGACCGGAATCATGTCGCGTTCATAGTCTAAATATTTATTTAGCGGGTTATCGACGGATCCGTGAATCCACGCGGCGCCCATATCCAGGTGCGTGTCTTTATTCGTGGATACACGCCCACCGATGCGGTCACGCGCCTCCAATATCACAAAGTCCGGGTTATCCAATCCAGCAGCAATAGTAAGTCCAGAAATACCAGCGCCGATAATAATTGTTTCACAAATCATAAACTATATTGTAGCCAAGGTTTATATTATTTTCCGTTTTTCTTATTGTTACTCAAAAATAGGGATATAAATATTGCGTCCAAATATGATTATAATTATTATATGAGTTATTTGGAACCGATTTTCCTGGAAAACATCGACAAAACACAGGTCCAAACCATATTTGAATTGGGATCACGAGATTTATTGGATGCACATAAATTAGAGGATTATTACAGTTGTCCTGTCTATGCCTTTGAATGTAATCCGGATTGTCTGGAAATATGCGATTCAGTTGCCAACACCTTTGAAAACAAAAATATCCATCTTGTTCGAAAAGCGGTATCGCTAATAGATGGTCCAGTATCTTTTTACTCATTTGACATAACCAAATACGACAACATGGGGGCATCCTCGATGTTCAAAATCGATTTCGACAATCGCGATAAGGATGACCCCGATTACAATTTGCCATCCCCTCAAACCGAAATCGTCGTCGAAGGAATGCGGCTCGACACATTCATGGCCGAAAACCTGATTGACCATGTCGATATGTTGTGTATCGATTTACAGGGATACGAGCTGGCCGCAATCCAGAGTTTGGGCACCCGATTACAGTGTGTAAAATACATCATTGTGGAATGCTCCATCGAAAGTACCTATGATGGAGGAACCACATTTGTTGAACTTGAAGAGTACCTGAGAAATGCCGGGTTCAAATACGTGTGTAGTAACCGGTTCGAATACAAATATCCAGATACCGAACTCCGCGGATATAGCGAGTTTGATGCGCTGTTTACAAGAAATTGAAATAAAAATTACATAAAATATAAACCAAACAACATCCAACAAAATGCTATTCAGACGCTCTTGTATTCAAGGGTTCCTTTTCAGTTCACGCACGGCGTCATCGATTTCTCCAAAAATAATCGAAATATACACGGATGGTTCGTGTTATCATAACAAGTCGTCGGCGGTCGGCGGGTATGCCGTGTATTTCCCGGGCGCCGAACACCCCACCGTGTGCGAATCGGTGTCGGGCAAATCCGTCACCAGTCCGCGATGCGAATTAATTGCGGTCAAGAAGGCGCTTGACATATACAGTGACAAGTTTTCTGGTAACCCCTGTACGATATACACAGATTCAATGTATGTCATTAATTCTCTTTATCAGTATTCGCCGGTTTGGCGCAAAAACGGCTGGAAAAAGACGGATGACAAACCCGTGAAGAACCAGGATTTATTGGTGCCATTGTGCGAGATGTTTGATACCAATCGCAAATATGTCTCGATAAAACATGTCAAGGCGCATTCGCTGAACCAAGGTCGGCATTTGGTAAACAATAGTGTAGTCGATGTTCTTGCGAGAAAATGGTCTCGGCGATGTGCCCGTGAAAAATAACGCAATCACGGGTTCTTTGCCCCCTCATAAGTTTCACGGGTTCTGTGTACTGTAGTTTTCACGGGTTCTTTGCCCCTCTGTGGGGCAGTTGAAAAATTGTTTACACTATTGAATAATTAAAATGGAACAATTTAATTTTCAAATGGTGTAAACTGTTTTTTGGAGGTGAACACTACGTGTTCATCTCCAAAAAATTGAAACACCCAAATAATATAAATACAAGATACAAATATATTACAATACTCTATATCTAAAATGATTATCCCTGTCAAATGCGTAACCTGTGGCAAAGTCCTTGCCAACAAATACCGATACTACCTCGAACAAGTCCGCAAGAAGAAGCTCGACAAGATGGGTTCGGCCGAAGACGCAAGTGGTATTCAGAAGACAATTTACTTGACCAAGGAAAGCACTGCCAAAACGGAAGAAGGCGAAGTCCTGGATGATTTAGGCCTGTTTGACCCCTGCTGCCGTCGCCATTTCCTGACCCATGTAGATATCGAATAAATGTGTGTCCGTTGGTTTTTTTCGATGAAACATATATACAATGCCCAAAAAACAAACACAGAGAGGGTGTGCTCTCTCAAAAAAACGCAGAAAACAACACAACAAAAGTGTCAAGCAACGCGGTGGCGATTTACATAAGATGTACAGCATCAATAATTTGACCCAGGATCCACAACGTATGATGACCGTTGATAGAGGTGTTGTTCAAATGGGAGGTTCATCCGAAATGAATAAGCATATTGGCGCTAAAGGAAAAAAACATGCGCGCAAATATTTGAAGCACGGTGGAAGCGCATTGGGTGCATTAAATACGGTAATCGATCAAGTCGGTGCGCGTTATATGTCATCAACAGCTGGAGATCTCAGTAAATCACCTTATTCATTGGTATAAGTTTTCTCCCGTGAAAATATAATGGCATTTTCATTTAAAAGTTTGTGTACTCCTGCATACCTCTATTTTGTAATTTCCATTATTGCCATTATCATGATGGCGGTACAAAACTATGGAAACACATCCACCTACTGTTTAGGCGAATATAGTTGCGAAGTATCGAGCACATTTCTGCTCTTTATAATCAAGCTCGCCTATGTTTTATTATGGACCTGGATTCTCAATTTGATTTGCCAGGCGGGTGTGCCTAGCTTGTCTTGGTTCTTGGTCTTGTTGCCATTCATCATCATGTTTTTGCTCATCGCAATGCTCTTTATTTCATAAGGCGAAGCTGGACCTAGATGCTTAAACAAATCACATAAATATAACTCAAAATAGTGTATATTTATGACTACGCGTCGTAACCGACCCAATACACGCGCCTCTCAAAAAAACGTCAAAGTAAATGGAATCCTTCATCGTTCCAATGGATGGATAACCGCACGTATTTACGGCGCCCCTTTTGACCGAGGGTTCGCCCACGGATATTTATTATACAAAGAGTTGAAGTCCATCAGTCCAATCCTCAAACACTTGGTGAAAACCTATTACAAAACTTCATTGACCGAGTATTTAGAAAGATGTAAAACCTCGATTCAACCTCATTTGAAAACCCCGGAATGGGGATTTATCGAACAAGAGTTGCGCGGTATTTGTGCTGGATACAAGAAACGAACTCGGGGCGCATCTGGGTTGGACTACGACTTGCTGGTTGGTTGGAACTCATATTTGTCTTTTTCCGAGGTTTACGCGAGTTCCAATAAAGATGCGGATTTAGAGGTCCAACGATGTAGCGCGTTCATTGCCACCGGTTCTGCCACCCACGATGGCAAAATCATTATGGCCCACAATACACACTCCTATTTTTTGACCGGGTTCATATCCAATATTGCCCTCTATGTGTACCCAGAAGACCCCGACTCCGCATTTATGATGCAAGTCGCACCCGGTCTAATCAGCAGTTCCGCCGACTGGTTTATTACCCAACGCGGCATTGTTGGATGCGAAACAACCATTGCGGATATCAGTTATGTCCCCGACTTTACCAAGAATGTCCCCTATTTTTTGCGCATTCGCAAAGCAATGGAGCAAGGGCAAACCATGGACGATTATATGTCGATAATGTCCGACCGAAACGCCGGTGACTATGCTTGCTCGTGGTTGTTTGGCGATATTCGAACCAATGAAATCATGCGATTTGAACAAGGGCTACAAATCAGCGATGTACAGCGGACCCATAATGGCACATTTCACGGAATGAATAGTGCAATTTCGCCGGTTCTAAGGGCGCTCGAAACCACGGACACGGGGCTCAACGACTCCCATTCAGGAACGGGAGCGCGCAATTTGCGACTCGAACATTTGTTGCTTAAACCCGGCCTCTCGATTGCTGATGCAAAACGAATCATTTCTGACCACTACGATGTTGGTGAAAACCGCGAACACAAGGGATTACGAACTATATGTAAGCATGGTGAATGCGGCGACCAATTTGCGCCAACGGGGGCAACCGATGGTAAAGTGGTGGATTCCGAAATGGCGCGAACCATGTCATTCGAAGGCATTATGGGGTCGAGTTGCGGCCGTGTATTTCAGAAAAAGGACTATCCGGATTATTCACCGAAACACGGACATTGGAAGAAGCTGGTTCCCAATATGCCCAAATGGCCGTGGGCCAAGATTACCAAATCTTAGATTAGTGAGCGCTTAACGAGCATGCTTCGTTCGTAAGTGCGTATGCTCGTGAGTGCATGCTTTGCTTATGCTCGTGAGTGCATGCTTTGCTTATGCTCGTGAGTGCATGCTTTGCTTATGCTCGTGAGTGCTTTGCTCCAGAGTGCCCATATCCGTATTTTTTCCTCGACCGATTCGCTAAAATGAACGCCTTTTTATTATGATTACATCCATCTCGAATGATATCATAATCCACCGCGGCGGACTTTCCTGCGGTCAACGAACTCGCCAATCTGGCGAAACCCCACGATTGTGGGGTCTGGTTCGGCCGCGACCCCGACGAATAATACGCCCCCTCCCCCTTTTTCACAATTTTCTCAAGTGCCTCTATGGAACATCCCGTTTTTTGCGCCAAATCTGGAGTTGGAGCCACACGGTCTATGCCATAGATTCTGCGCACATTTGCCAAGTGGTTCGACTTTTTGTGCTTATAGGACGCTACATTTTTTCGAGTATAATACTTGCCTTTTTTGTAAAGCTTTTTTGTTTTCACCAACATGGCGGTTTGTTTTTGCTTGTCGGCGGACGACAGCATCTTGGGCAAATACCGAATCGGAAACTCCATTTATATAGGGTTACAAAACAAATCATAAGGCGTGATAAATCATAAGGCGTGATAAATCATAAGGCAACCAAATCCATAAAATTGAAATAAAAGAACTTGAAGAAAATGAACTCAATATATATAACAATGAATCCTAAAGTCAACAACGTATCTGAGGAGGCGGGTCTGCTCCGCTTCACATTATCCGGCGTAAATATCAGTTTAGCAAACGCACTTCGCCGCATCATTTTAAACGACATCAACACCGTCGTTTTCCGCACAGAGACCCACGATGTAAACCAGTGTAAAATCGAAATCAATACTTGCCGCCAGCACAACGAAATCGTAAAACAGCGTCTCAGTTGTATCCCCATCCACTCAACCGATCTCGCTCTCCTTCCCGGCAATTATTATTTAGAAGTGGATGTCACAAATACCACCGACCATATCATCTACGTCACCACCGAACAATTTGTCATCAAGGACAAGCGCACCCACGAGCTGCTTCCCCGCACTGAAGTCGCCAAAATATTCCCCGCCGACCCGAAGACCGGTGCCTTCATCGACTTTGTGCGTCTCCGGCCTCAGATTGGAAACACACCCGGTGAGCAAATCAAACTGACATGTGAGTTCAGTCTCGCTACCGCGGGAACCAGCAGCATGTTCAATGTCGTCTCCAAATGTGCGTATGCGTATACGCCCGACACGAAAAAGTCCGCGGCGGCGTGGGACAAAATTGAGAGCCAAAAACGTAGCAAGGGAGCCACCGTCGCCGAAATCGAATACATGCGACGCGATTTCAATGCGATCGACGCCCAGCGATATTACGTCGAAGACAGTTTCGATTTCGTGGTGGGCACACTTGGGGTATTTGCCAACACCGACATTGTAAAAAAGGCGTGTAAAGTGATGGAACACAAATTGCGGGACACAATTACCAAGATTGAGACGGGGGCATTCATCGTCGAGCCGAGCGAGACCACGATGGACAACTGCTACAACATCGTTTTGGAGCACGAGGATTACACATTGGGCAAGGCGATCGAATACTATTTGTATGACCGTTATTTCAACGGCGACAAACGCCTCACGTTTTGCGCGTTCAAGAAGGCGCATCCCCACGATGATTACAGCATTATCCAAGTAGCTTACAGGGACAATGTGAGTGTTGCCAATATTATGCAGGATGTGGCGACGGCGTGTGCCGAGTTGGTGGGGGTTTATACGGCGATTTTCGGGATGATGTAAAAAACGGTAACGATATATATGGACAATCTTGTTTTTTACATATTCATATTGAATAAATTGTATAATTGATACAATTTACTTCCGCATCTTACTGGTTCATTATCAGAATACAATTCTTCATATAAATGGCATATGCTGTGTAATAACAACTCCGGGTTTAGCCGACGGATAACCTCAAATGTTTGTTTCAGGACTTTGTCGCCTTCTTTTCCATTGATTGTACAAAGCATTTCCACCAGGTCACTTGATATTTGTTCGGCATGCGGAATAAGGCGGTTCAACATTTTAATTGCCGTTTTTCGTTTTACCAATATGCGAGTATGTTCAGATACATTATATATGCTGTCATCTGTGTCGGAATCATTATCTGAGCTTGACGATTCACTATTTGTATCAGAATGCGATACATTTGGGTCGTCTACTGGCTCCTCGACCTGGACGACCGGCTCCTCGACCGGATCTTTAACCTGGATGCCTGGCTCCTCGACCGGATCTTTAACCTGTATGACTGGCTCCTCGACCTGGACGACCGGCTCCTCGACCGGATCTTTAACCTGGATGCCTGGCTCCTCGACTGGATCTTTAACCTGGATGCCTGGCTCCTCGACTGGATCTTTAACCTGGATGCCTGGCTCCTCGACCGGATCTTCAACCTGGACGACTGGCTCCTCAACCGGATCTTCAACCTGGACGACTGGCTCCTCAACCGGAAGATTTTCGCTTACCAAATCTTCAAAATATTTCCATATGATATCTGCGGTTTGGTTACGTATTTCTTCAACTAATCGTCGAAGGTTTAATGGAATCGCATCACCATTATATTGATTTTTGTTTTCTTGGATACCAATTGTAATATCCTGAATGTTATCAGATGTACTAGTCGGCGCATAACTCAAGTAGCAATTTGTATGAAATGTATTATGCATTCCTTTCACGTTGCCGCGACCTGATGTAGTTTTTAAGTTTGGCCATTCAAAATACCCAATCAACTGTTTGTTTCGAGCAACTTTACATTTTGCCATAATATCAAAATCCTCCCCGATATGCTCTTTGTCATAATCAGAGAATATACGCTCATGTGAATCCGGAATCCGAGGGTTATTAATATCAAAATATGCGGGTTTCTTGCGCATACCTGTGGATACAACATATTCACCCACAAAATCCCACCCAACCATGCTCGATTTGTAAATCTGTTTGTGCTTACTGTATCCACTGGTTGCCTTGGGAATATAATAGGTTTCACCATCAAGTGGGTTTTCCCACAAGAATAAATCAGAACCGGTTTTCAAGTCTTTATACTGACGAATACAGTCTTCATAGACTCTACCAGTATAATATTCATTGGGGGTCCCGCCAAAATAATTATACATACCCAATTTGTATGTTTTATTTGGATTTTTATTCTTGTTATTGTAACTAATTTCAGTTGAAAACTGCCCAAATATAACGGACATCCTATCCATAATTGGGAGGGTATTATCCATAAAATTGGAGTCAATTGTATTCTCCAACAATGGCGTATAAGGGAATCTTATAATAGTTCCAGATTCCATCATGGAATATTCATCTGGAAAATGTGCTGGATAGCACGATGACATCCCCGTATATTTTCCAGAAGCATTAATATGTCCCCACGGCACTTCCACACATAATGATTCGCCGCCAGAAACCTTTGTATATACAAGAACCATTTGTTTTCCACTCAAAATAAAGGAAGCTGGTTTCCATCCCAGGCCAGAAACGCCGAGTGCCTTATGTGTCCCATGATTTTCGCGGTGTAAATCAAGCATATTTTGTGCGTTTTCATGCGTCATCCCATTCCCCCAATCAATAACATCTATATGAGTAGGTGTTATTATAAACGTAACCTTTGGTGCACGTGCGTCAATCGAGTTTGCCACGATTTCGCTGAGACATTTTTCAGGTGTAAAGCCTTTGCGTTCGAAACCCTTGATGATTCCGCGTTCGTTGATTGAGCCAATGGTAGATGTCATTTTAAATAAGTATGTTTATTTGTTTATTTGTTTATTTTAATATTAGTAATCCATATTTTTCAATTTTTTGATTATTTTTCGCAAAATAGTATAAAGTGTGTGAGCAATATATATAAGACAATGGATTCGGTAACAACAAGCTGGGTCTTACACGCCATCAAAAACACCCTCGGATACGAACCCGTTCGCCAAGATATTTTGCTTCATTATTTCCCTACACTTCACCGAGGAAACATCACCAAAATCCGAAAGGCGGGATACAAAAACCACGTCGTTACGTTCGACGCATTCATCGAGCCCGGAAAAACACGCGAAAATAAATCCGAAAAAATCCAACATTATTTAGCGGAAGTCGTGAAAATGAGCGGCGTCGTCGTGTTCACTGCTGCCAATATCCAGCAAAACGTCGACGATTTTGAAACCCATTACCAAACATTTATTGTAGATAACGACAATAAAAAGGTATATGCGATTGACCCGGCCAACGACATTCGCGTGAGAAAATCAAAAAAAATCCTTGTCTCCGGCCAGGGCATTTATTACGCCGAGGTTGCACACCACACGGTGAAACCTTTCTTTGAGGAGCACACCGATTACCAATTCCACATGGTTCCTCTATCTCACCCGGCGCAAATCATCGCCGACGATGTGTTTTGCCAATCGTGGTCCCTCTATATATTGATTACTTTATTGGCGAACCGGGCCTATTTGACGACCGCGCAATTCTACGTTCCCGAATCCCAGCTCGATAAATATGAGACAATCCTCGGGTTTTACAAGAGACTCGCGGCAGAAGTGCCGGCCTTTTCAGAACAATTGAAAAAAGAATATATCGACGAAGTCAATGGTTGCAACGATTGTCCCAAGAAGGAGCTGCTGAAAGTCAATCCGGAAAAATGGTTGCTGAGAATGACCAAGGGAGATATGGAAGACACCGATTAGGGGTTTTCATCCTTGTTTTTCATTGTCTTCTTATTGGCTCTTGGTTTTTTTGTTTCAGTCGTCTTCTTCTTCTTTATATCAGCTGCTTGATCGACGATTTCTTTTTCAATCATCAACTTTGAGATGAATACTTTGACGCATTCTTTCGAAAAATTACGTAATTCAACATCATCGATTTCGTTGGTGCTCGAAAACATTTTTACATCCTTCTTCAATTTGGCAGATTCTTCTTTAACTCGAGTAGCATCTTCTTTTCCTTTTTCATTAATATACTTCTTATATTTTTGCGCCAGTTCTCGTTTCAACTTTTTAATATTCTTCTTGCCGTCTTTTATTTTCTGGGTAATACGTTTATTGGCATCGCGAGTCATGATTCGGGATTGTTTTATCTCCGTTTTATTCTCTTCAACCTTTTTTTCGAGCATTTGACGCAATAATGCTTTTTTCGCGCCGTCTTTTTCTGTATGAATCGCATTACGGATTTCCTTTTCGCTCGCTTTCAAATTATCATTTAGTATTTTTACCATTTTCACGGTATTTCGGAGCGATTCTTTGCCAGATTCAACAAACTTGGTCAATCGAAAAACATCCGGATGAGCATTGAACGCAGCGCGCTTGGGCGGTTCTTTACACTTGGTTTTGATGGCATTGAACGAAGATTGATCATATTTATGAAAATCATCACTAAAGTCGGGAATTGGTTTTTTTCCAATTACATCTTCATCTTCATCTTCATCTTCATCGTCAGATAATATGCTGTCATCGTCGTTGTCATCACCATCATATTTGCCACCCTTTTCGCGGATTTTGACGCGCATTTCACTCAGATATTGTTTTCGTACAGTTTTAAAGAGGACGATTTGTTTTTTAACATTGTCTACATTTTGGGTTAAGTTCGCACGTTTTTCCTTGATATACATCATAATTTGTTTAATCGCCTCATTCGCAAACTTGGTACATGCGGTCTTCAATCGTTTGTTATCACTGTATTGTTCACACACTTGTTTGATTACACTAAATGACTCAGCCATGATATTCTCAAAACCCGCATTCTTTTCCTTAATCGCTTCCTGAAGTTCTTGTTCAAGAGAAGTCAAATCAATTTTTGATAAAATCATGGCAATCTTTGGGTCAAACTCGCGATACAATGGGGTCTTTAGAATGGGCGTCATAATATGTCGCACAATTGGTTGCGCAAATGAGCGTGCATCCTTTTCGCGATTCAAATAGCTGACATATCCCGCAATCTCATCCAAGAATCGCGTCCGACCTGCTTCCGAGAACATCCCGGTTTCGTTTAAATACGTGGACGCAAAGAGTTCAAATGAATCCTCGATTCGGTCAAATCGTTCTCGGCACAAATTGAGCAACTTCACAAACTCCATGGGGGATGTGGTGATGGGGGTCGCCGTCATTATCAGGAGCCGCACCGATTCGGACCCGCTCACTTCATAGGACTTAGTCACCGCTTCCGAGAAGGCATTCATATCGGGTTTTTCCATTGCGGACAAGCCGCCTTCGCCGTACAGTTTGTGGGCTTCGTCGATAATAATGAGGGTTTTTCGTAGAGGGTCAACAGCGCCGTTGCGTTTTACGAGCGCCTTGTAAATCTCGTTTTTACCGGAAACCATATTTGAAAACTGTTTGTAAGACATGGGTCGGATGGACCACGCCTTGGAAAGCAATTTCATGCGGCTTTTTTGGTCGGCGGGGATGGGAACCCCGAGACGGACCATTGTGCGAATAGATTCATTACAGACTTGGTCGAACATGTTCTTCCATATATCGGCGCGCAGTGTTGTTCGTGTCACCCACAAAATTGTGTATCCCTGTTCCTCGAACGAACTAGTTGCTGTGGCGATTGCCGAACACGTTTTGCCGGAACCGGTGGAGTGGATGAGCATTACACCCTTGCGGTTCAGTTCGGGTGTCATGTACATTCGCACGAAGTCTTGGGTGGGCGTGAATTGGAGAGGCCTTGCTCCGCCTACGACTTGTCCACCTACGACTTGTCCACCTACGACTTGTCCACCTACGACTTGTCCACCTACGACTTGTCTTCCGCCGCCACTAATACATTTGTTCTCCATGACCACTTCAGGCCATGAATAATCCGCATAGTTTTCACGAATATAATCGCGCACCCCTTCGTGTGTGTTTGGCATTTGAACCGTCGCATTATCATTTAGCAAAACATCCACCAAACGGTCGAGAGGCATTTGTTTAAGGGCGTTGGCATATTTTGCGTCGTCAAACCGAGCGCCACCTGAAAGCGTAGTGACTGATGAAAGCGACGACGACTGTGAAAGCGACGCAGGCAGAACAAACGAATGGACCGCCGCATTCAGTTCATTATCAACCGAACCCTCGATATACATTCGCTCCATATCAACGGTCAAGTTCAACAACCGAATATCGAGCCCCAATGCCCGCATATACAAATCATACACGGACGCCGCATTCTCAAATCCAAATCGAACCTCTATGGGGATTTCACTATCATAAATATTGATATGGAGAGGCCAGCCCCGGGTCGGATGGAAGTCTAGTCCCTTCTGGCCGCACATTCGCGTTCCACGGCCGATCACCTGTTTCAAATCCGCCTGTGTCATTTGCGGCTCAAATATGTGAACATACTTGATATCAAACAGATCAATTCCTTCTTTGAACCCGCTGTCCATCACAATGAATCGCGCCGCTTCGCCGTGCGAATTGTCCGGGCGCAAATTGAATCGCCGCAACACCTCTTTGCGCGTGGCTGCCGACAACGGTTGTCCAAATACATTGACTGAACTGAGCAAATATAAATTATTGTATCGATTTTGGTTCAACACATCCATTTCATGTAGCTGGATTTTGCTCCATTTTTTATCGACATCGTCACCCAAGTAGTTGGCACCATATCCGAGCTGTAATCCGAGAATATCCATCAGCGCCGTCGCAACATGTTTTGTCGTGCTTTTCACGCTCGAATAAATGAAATGCTTGAAATAATGGCCATATGTGCGAAAATCTTCTTCATCTTGGCGCTCGATCTCCTCTATTAGTCGCAAGCATTTAGGGGAAAGAGAGGCGAGGATTTCACGCGTGAGTCGATGATGATGTGGTCCGGATTCGAATGTGTATCGCGGGTCGGCCGAAGCGAAATTGCCGGTTTTTTGAATACAACCCGGTTTGTATGTTGCGAGAAAGTCTTCCGGTGCTGGTTTCAGATTCTCAAAATACTCGGGTAAATAACTTGATGAAAATGTATCAGGAGAATTGCTGGATAATGAAGGACTTGATAACGAAGGGCTTGATAATGAAGGTCCGCCTAAATACGGATTGTTATTTGTCGTGATCAAAGCATTTGGTGTGGTATCAGCCATATACATATTATCGATACTTTTCTCGTATATAAATATATATTTCAATGTCCCGACAAGTAAATTTTAATGTTTTAGGTGGACCATTTAATGGATATGCGCCAAGACAAACGATTACCAATTATAAGGATAGTGAGGTTATTAATATGCGCAGGGTCTTGGTTCGTTCCAGAAGCGCACTGAATGTGAGAGATACCATTAATGGTAGAGGCCGAGCATTGACCCCATTTCGCGCCGCCAACAATTTGGGCGATTTCCTGGGCCGCAAATATTACGTCGACGGTTCTCAACCCAATCCTCAGTCTGCGTCTCGTCCTGGTTACGGCCGTTTGATTGGAAGTATTATAGGAACACCCGACGGAACTGGTGTTCAAGGTGCGGCATGTAATCCCAAGTTTGTTTCGGATAGTTCGGAATACATCAAGTTCAAGCGCCAATCCGCGACCAACCGCAATTTTAATGACTTGGCATTTGGCGGATACAATAATGCCGCGTATTCAAGAATCAAGATGAACTTCTAAGGGCCACCGACTTCTAAGGGCCACCGACTTCTAAGGGCCACCGACTTCTAAGGGCCACCGACTTCTAAGGGGCACCGACATCTAATGCTCCCCTTAGTAAAAATCTACAAATAGGATATAATGTACAACTATTTAGTCGAATTCGTTGGAACTATTTTTTTCGTTTATGTAATTTTGGCAATCGGCAACCCTTTGGCCACTGGTGCCGCGCTTGCTTTAGCCATCCTATTGGCCAAGAACACATCGGGTGGACATTTCAACCCCGCGGTTTCTTTGGCGATGACCTCGGTTGGAAGCTTGCCATCATCTGAGCTGTTCCCCTACATTGCTGCCCAGCTTTTTGGCGGACTCGTTGCTCATCAATTGTATATCCGATTCAAGATATAAAGACATTGTACTCAAGAAGAGTCGTCATAATCCGAAATAAATCGTCAAATAATATCATTTGTGTAATGGTATTATTATTTAACGTGCGTTTTTGTAAAGCACTTTGAAAAACAGATACAATCCGAGCACCGCGACCGAACCGATGAACAAGTTTTGTCCGGCATCCATATTCAGGGTCATCTCTTTCTCGGGCGAAGCACCACCTTTATCTTTTGTTCCTTCGTTAGTCATCGATTCTCTAATATCCGGTGAGATATTTTCAGCATCAAACTCCGACACATATTGTGTCGCTTTACCTGTATTGCCTTCACTATTTATCGTCTTAATTGTAACTGGAACACAAATATTTGCCTTGATTTGCGCATCCATCGGCATATTTAATTTGGATGCCACATTAAAATCACTTTCTGCCAAATCCATCAATTTCATGCCTTTACGATGCGCGTCAATAACGGCAAATCGCGGTACAATTATACCCGTTTTTTTATCTCGACAAGTTTCACCAGTGGGTTGAAAATAAACCCGACCAAAAGGGGGGGTACCAGTTAAAATCATAGTGGATATTTTTCCATCAAGTGCCTTGGCATATTCGTTTACTTCCAAGTTAATTGACGCAAAGTCGGCGGCTTTTGGTTCACGAATCAGCTTCGAATAATCTGTTTGCTGAATCTGTACATATTTGTTTTTTGGCGGCAGCATTGTGGAAGCAGGTTTTGTGAGCATCGTCGGTGTTATATTTTAGTGAAAGAAACGAAATTAATTATTCATCCGACTTTTTCTCTAAAATACGGTCAAGCAAGGTCTGGTGACCTTCAATGACCGTCTTCATACGGCACATCAACGCGATTTCTTTTCCGTGAATAACAGCTGGGTCTAAAGGTGTTGCCGAAGGCATGGAACCTGACGGGGTTGCCGAAGGCATGGAAGCAGAAGGTGTTGCCGAAGGCATGGAAGCAGAAGGTGTTGCCGAAGGCATGGAAGCAGAAGGTGTTGCCGAAGGCATGGAAGCAGAAGGTGTTGCCGAAGGCATGGAAGCAGAAGGTGTTGCCGAAGGCATGGAATCTGACGGTGTGCTCGAAGGCATAGAAGCAGAAGGTGTTGTCGAAGACATAGAAGCAGAAGGTGTTGTCGAAGACATAGAAGCAGAAGGTGTTGCCGAAGACATAGAAGCAGAAGGTGTTGCCGAAGACATAGAAGCCTCGGAACCTGTAGATGTAGTGAAAGCCTCAAACCTGGTAGATGTAGTGAAAGCCTCAAACCTGGTAGATGTAGTGAAGGCCTCTGAAACAGTAGGTGTTATTAAAGCCTCTGAAACAGTAGGCGTCAATAAAACCGAAGGCGTTGAAGAAGCAGAGGTTTGAATCGAGTTCAACTCCGTCGTCAACAAAGTGATCTCACGATTGCCAATGTATTGGTCATATACAGCTTTCAGACTCGCCTCATTCTTTTCAATCCCATTATTCATTAGCAATTTCAAATTGGTTATCACAAGGTACTCCGGATCGCCATTTTTGTCAATTTTCAAAGGAACCGCAGGTTCAGTGGAACCAGTTAGAGACCGAATCATATCCGTCTGTTTATTCACCTTTTCAAATGCTGCAGCGAGCTCAATCGGTTTGGTTGCGTCTTTGATATCACACGATTCATCTACCACTGCGATTGGATTTCCAGAAGCATCCAAAGCTAAATCCCCCTCTAAACCTTCACGAATTGGGCGTTCAAACCGAATATAGATTGCGTGTCCAATCAAAAACGTCAAGAACAAAAAAATAGCAACACTCAATATTTGTTTCAGCACAGATAACATGGTTATTATATATTAGGTCTATTTTTACTGCGTCGGTACGCCAACATAATCCGCTTCTTGGCATCGAGCAATTCGCTAAACTCGGATCGATATCCGCATGCGCGCCAATGCTGCGGGAAATTGTACGTCTTCACCCAAATCCGTTTCAAATTGGGGTCGAACTTCTTGATTCGAATTGGGTCCAAATGCTGCATAAAGGTGGCCAACCGATTCCGGGCCATCAACACATCTTTTTTATAATGGTACATCAAGTCGCTGAATGTCTGGTCGAAATCGTCTTCCTTCACAGCATATCGCACATAAATACGATACAATTCTCGCTCCAATTCCCAGCGGTTCACTAGGTTTTGTCCTACGATGAAGGCACGTTTATTTAATGCTAAATATCGCTTGTAGTCGGTGACCATCTTGGCCCGCGCGCGCCATTGGCAAAACAGTGCCATTTGGGCTTCATCCATTACGTGGATTCGATGTTCTTCGGGGGGCTTGCCATATCGCCCGCTCACCATATCGTTGTAGGTAAAAGATTCAGTCATTTGTGTGTATTTGCTTTTCGTACTAGGTACGAGATTTGGTTCAATTTTTCATGTCCCCCATTCGGGGGACATAAACAACACTTCGGCTATGAAACTGACGTTTCATAGCCTAACAATTTTTTAACACACATTCGTAGAATGTGTGTCAAACAACACTTAAAAACCGAAACTGAACGTTTCGATTTTTAACAATTTTTTAACACACATTCGTAGAGTGTATCTTACACCGTTTATCATTTACTGTGCTTCGTCAAAACACTGATTATCATAGCACATTGACTCCGATGTCTTTCAAATAATTCATATTTCGATTGAAACCGTTTGGACAATAATATTTTTTTTCACTTTTATTTTGTTTTTTTCTTGTTTTTGATAAAGACCCGCCTCTAATTTTTGATAATTGTATTTCCCAATCAAAGTTTGAAAATACTCCCTTCAAATAATAATTCATAAACTCTTTTATCCATGGCCTTAAAAGACGACATCTGTCTTGTTTTGGAATTAAATGAAAGAACTCTGAATAAGTTTTAGAGGCCTTGTAAAAGTTTTCAAGTTCCGTACGAATATTCGTTGGGACATTTGTAATTTTAAGAAACTCAATATATTGAGTTGGTTTTTCAGTTACATCATTTAACATTTTATTAACTCGAACACGGTAAGCATTTTGTTTTGTAGTATCTTCTTGAACCGCACGAAAATGTTTTTCATACCAAGATTCACCATTGTATGCAATTGATAAATAGTATAATGGCATTGGAACTAAATTGGTTCCTTTTTTAATTTGCCTTGATCGATTTTTTTCAATGTCTTCGTCAGTTGCGCATTCAATTGAAGACATATCATCAAATCTAATTTTTTCCAGTTCTGGATGCAAACTTTTAATATGCATTAAAAGTGTTTTTATCATAATAATAGAACCTTCACCTCTACCGAGTGGCTCATAAAGAGAGCATTCTTCGTCATACATTGCGTGTGGAATATAAGCCGAAACTGCCATATTGTTATCAAATTGAACTGAAATATTAACACAATCTCGGATATTTCCACCAATTTTATAATTAATTCCTGTTATAACACCATTCCATGTTTCAATATTATTAGTTATAAAAAATGTATATTTACCATTTTTTACTTCCATTTGTATATATTTATACAAATAAAAGTTAGTTTTATAAATTGTTTGGAAGTTGGCAAAGCCAACTGCCGAAGTGTTGTTTAAGAGACACCCTACGGGTGTCTCTTAAAAAATTGTTTGGATATGAAACGTAGTTTCATAGCCGAAGTGTTGTTTATGTCCCCGTTAGGGGACGTAAAAAATTGAAAAATAATTTTCCAGAATAATAGAATATAAAAATAACGGCTACTAAATACATAAAATGTCAGCAAACAGAAGACCCATCATTGTAAGCATCGAAGGCAACATCGGCACTGGTAAATCTACCTTGTTGGCCAAACTCCGACCAGCATTGGCCGAAAGATGCCCCAATATGGTGGGCCAGATTCTCTTCCTCGAAGAACCCGTCGATATGTGGGAAAAGTTTCGCGATGAAAATGGACTCACCATCTTGGAGAAATTCTACAAAGACCAGCACCGATACGCATTCACATTCCAGGTGATGGCCTACATCAGTCGCCTGGCTCTGCTCAAAAACGCCATCGCCGCAAACCCAGGGTGCGAAATCATCGTCATTGAGCGGTCTCTCTGTGCTGACAAGAACATATTCATGGATATGCTTCATGACGACGGCATCGTCGAGAACATCGAATACAATATCTACACGGAATGGTATCGCGAGTTTATCAGCCAATACCGCATGGACGCCGTGGTTTATCTGGATTCCAGTCCGGAGACGTGCCATCGTCGCATCTCCAAACGAAATCGACAAGGCGAAGAAGGAATCCCGCTGGCCTATTTGGAAAAATGCGCGCATTACCACCAGAAATGGTTGGTCGATACCAAATGCGATGACGGTTACATTATGTGCGACGATGCGGTTGTACACACGATTTGCCACGAGACCAAGAATTATCGAGTTTTACACATAGATACGAATGCGGATACCAATTACGTGGAGCCTGATAGCAAGGGTTGCCAATGGTTGGAAGCGATATGCTCGTTTATCCTGATTAGTACGCTGAAGACGGACGCATAAAGGCCCGAAGGGGCGCTCCCTAAGCTCCCGGTAGGGAGCGACTCTTAGGTAGCCCTATCTGTTTTTTTTAATCATTAAACACCACATATTTCGTCATAATATACGGCTTGTCTTGGTACCGAATGTTGAAATCATAATAATAGGTCTCATCGTTACCCAAAGGAATCGGTTCCCAGGTATTCGAAAAATAGAGGTTCAAAATCCCCTGGTCATTTGTGCGCGAATTGGCGTATTTGGCCGCAAGTGTCATCAGCCTCTCAAACGTAGTATCGTGAATAAGGTTCGTATCAAATAACATAATCGTGGACTGGAAATAATCGGCACACAGATTCCACCACGTTTCAAGGTCCTTTTTTAGTTGCGGCTTTTCCAGAAACTGGTCTTTGAGAGTCCATTGGTA
>Ga0247722_10000224_pt1 | contig 36634 bp, 36 predicted proteins | sample MSEWelMarce3H_FC_FD_189094 | JGI IMG/M metagenome (GOLD analysis project Ga0247722, IMG submission 189094) | Subsurface sediment microbial communities from gas well in West Virginia, United States - MSEEL Well Study Marcellus 3H_FC | ecosystem: Environmental > Terrestrial > Deep subsurface >... | reverse complement strand
CTATGTATGTATGTGGCATTACACCTTATGACGCAACACATTTGGGCCATGCAGCCACATATCTTACTTATGACTTAATAAATCGTTATCTAACATTGGCTCATTCAAATGTTAAATACACTCAAAATATCACAGACATAGATGATCCACTACTTGAGCGAGCAAATCGAGACGGTGCAGATTGGCAAGTGCTAGCGCAATCACAAGTACGGCTTTATTCGAAAGATATGAGTCATTTACGTATTCAGCCACCGAATGATTTTATTAAAGTAACGGAGTCGATAGAACTCATCATTGATTTTATTAGAAAATTAAAGCTGAACGGATTCACTTATGAAATAGATGGCGACTTATATTTTGATGTCGGTACCTTCCTGCCAAATCTGGAAATCTCAGAGAAGAATGCAATTGATATCTTTGCAGAACGTGGTGGTGATCCAAAACGAGTTGGTAAAAAGCATCCGCTTGATCCAGTGTTGTGGTTAGCAAACAAAAATAATGAACCTGGATGGCAGTCGCCTTTTGGCTACGGGCGACCTGGTTGGCATGTTGAGTGCACGGCAATTGCGCTCCAGTATCTTGATATGGATAACCCAGAATTTGTAATTGATTTGCAGGGAGGTGGTGAAGATTTGATATTTCCTCACCATTTCATGAGTACTGCGTTGATTAAAGCTGCAACTGGTAGAAATTTTGCGAGATTCTATGTTCATACGGCAATGGTTGGTTTAGCCGGAGAAAAAATGAGTAAATCAAAAGGTAATTTAGTCTTTGTTTCTAAATTAATTGAGCAGAATGTAGATCCCATGGTTATCAGATGGGCTTTGCTGTCTGAGCACTATCAGAATTACCGCGAATGGAGTGATTCTGTACTGAAAAAATCAATTGAAGAGGTTGAAATTGTTCGGCAGGCTCTTTCAAAAACTGAGGTTAAACCGGTAGCCCAGGTAATCAGTGGAATCAGTGATTCGTTAGCAGATAATCTGGATACACCCAAAGCATTATCTTTAATTCTCACTTGGGCCAAACAAACTTTAATCAATGATGAGAAAGAATCATCAGTAAATGATGCAGGGGAGTTAGCAAGAACGTTAGATGCATTACTAGGTTTAGCGTTATAGCAACCATACAAAGGGGCTAAATCTTCAGGATTTAAGCCCTGATCATTTAATTAAGGTAAAGTTGTCCAAATGAATGGGCTGCGAGACTATCTAAAGAATCACGTAGTTGTCGCTGATGGCGCCATGGGAACAATGTTGCAGGCTGCTGACCCATCTCTTGCGGATTTTCAAAATTACGAAGGTTGTAATGAGATTTTAAATGTTACAAGAGCAGATATTGTCGAATCTGTTCACAATGCTTATTTGGGCGTTGGCGTTGATGCAATCGAGACAAATACATTTGGTGCAAATTTTGCTAACTTGGCCGAATATCAAATAGAAAATCGCATTTATGAACTCTCATTAGCTGGTGCCCAAATAGCTAGAAAATGCGCAGATTCGTTTTCAACACCGGAAAAACCAAAATGGGTTCTTGGGTCTATGGGTCCTGGCACAAAGTTACCCACACTCGGTCACACGACTTATGACATCTTAAAAAATGCCTACAAGTTAAATGCGAAGGGTTTAATCGATGGTGGATCTGATGCACTACTGATTGAAACTGCGCAGGATTTACTGCAAGCGAAAGCGGCAATTAATGGGGCAAGAGATGCGATCACCGAAAGCAAAAAAGATATCTTGCTGATTGCGCAAGTAACAGTGGAAACAAACGGCACAATGTTGTTGGGTTCAGAGATCGGCGCTGCACTAAATGCGCTAGAACCCTTGAAGATTGATTTCATCGGACTTAACTGCGCTACTGGCCCCCAGGAGATGAGTGAGCATCTTCGAACGTTAAGCATGAGTACTGAGATTGGTATTTCAGTAATGCCTAATGCTGGATTGCCTGTGTTGGTAGATGGTGGCGCGCACTATCCATTATCACCCATTGATTTAGCTAAATCATTATTGGTATTTGCTAAGGAGTATCAAGTGAAGATTGTTGGTGGGTGCTGTGGCACCACCCCTGCGCATTTAGCAGAGGTTGTAAAAGTGCTTAAAGGTTTTAATACTCAGGATCGTAAGGTTGATATTGAATCTGGCGCATCCTCGTTGTATCAATTCGTGCCTTTTCGCCAGCAGAATACATATTTAGCCATCGGCGAAAAAACAAACGCAAATGGTTCAAAAGCATTCCGTGATGCTCTCTTGCAAGATGATTGGCAAACTTGTGTTGAGATAGCTCGCGATCAGATTCGAGATGGCGCTCACATGCTAGATCTATCAGTTGATTACGTTGGCCGTGATGGAGCGGCGGACATGGCTGAGTTAGCACACAGATTCTCAACAGCATCTACCTTGCCAATTGTTTTAGATTCAACTGAACCGGCTGTAATTGAAGCGGGTTTAAAACAATTAGGTGGCCGCAGTGTTATCAATTCTGTTAATTTTGAAGATGGCGATGGTCCTACCTCTAGGTACATGAAAATCATGCCGATGGTTGTAGAACATGGTGCTTCCGTAATTGCACTAACGATTGATGAGGATGGGCAAGCACGCGATGCGGCATGGAAAATGAAGGTATCACGTCGCCTGGTTAATGATTTAACAACGAATTGGAAAATGAACCAAGGCGACATCATTATTGACATGCTTACTTTCCCAATTGCTACTGGTCAAGAAGAAACTAGGCGAGATGGGATAGAAACTCTATCTGCAATCAAGCAGTTAAAGAGTGAGTACCCGGATGTCCAAACAACCCTTGGAATATCAAATATATCTTTTGGTCTAAATCCTGCGGCCAGAATCGTTTTAAATTCAGTGTTTCTAGCAGAAGCAGTCAAGAACGGTTTGGATTCAGCAATTGTTCACCCTTCAAAAATCATGCCAATGAATAAAATAAGTGAGGAACAGTTAAAAGTAGCGCTTGATTTAATTTATGACCGCCGCGAATATGCAGCCGATGGTGAGTTAATTTATGATCCATTGAGCAAATTGCTCGAAATATTTTCTGGTGTTGAAATCACTTCTTCAAAAGAATCGCGCGCAGCAGATCTTGCCGCGCTACCTTTGATGGAAAGATTGCAGCGCAGAGTAATAGATGGGGAAAAAGTTGGATTAGATCTTGATTTGACGCAAGCTTTGGCTGAGAAACGCTCAGCACTTGAGATTATTAATGATCATTTACTGCAGGGTATGAAGACAGTCGGAGAACTCTTCGGTAAAGGCGAGATGCAACTTCCATTCGTTCTGCAATCAGCTGAGGTTATGAAGACCGCGGTTGCTTTGCTAGAACCTTTTATTGAGAAAACGGATGATCAAGGTAGAGGTAGAATTTTACTTGCCACCGTTAAGGGTGATGTTCACGATATTGGTAAAAATCTGGTGGATATTATTCTCTCCAACAATGGTTATGAGACTGTCAACATCGGTATAAAGCAAACAGTTAATCAAATTATTGACGCGGCCGAAAGCAATCAAGTTGATGTAATCGGAATGAGTGGATTACTTGTTAAATCAACAGTGATTATGAAAGAGAATTTGATTGAGTTAGAAGCCAGAGGTTTAGCGCAGAAATGGCCGGTTGTACTTGGTGGCGCTGCATTAACTCGTTCCTTTGTTGAACAGGATCTTGCTGAGGCGTATTCGGGAACTGTGCGATATGCCAAAGATGCCTTTGAAGGGCTTCGCTTAATGGATACCTTCATGGGAATTAAAAAGGGAGTGCCGGGAGTACAGCTTCCACCACTAAAGAAGCGGGTAACGCCTGTAAAGAAGATTGTTAATGATGGGGTAGTTGATACCCGCCGAAGTGATGTTCAAAGTGACAATCCGATTCCAACGGCACCCTTTTATGGATCAAGGGTTGTTAAAGGAATAGCTTTAAATGATTATGCATCAATGATAGATGAGCGGGCGCTATTCCTCGGTCAATGGGGTTTAAAGAATCAAGAGTATTCAAAAATGGTTGTAGAAGAAGGACGACCAAGACTTCGTTCTTTGTTAAATGATGTGCAATCTAATGGTTGGTTAAATGCGGCTGTCACTTATGGATACTTTCCTTGTTATAGCGAAGGAAATGATTTAGTAATTTTGCACCATGAAGGCCAGAATCAAGGCCAAGAGCGGGCTAGGTTTTCTTTTCCGAGACAATCCCGCGATAGACGCTTATGTTTGGCTGATTTCTTTAGATCTAAGGCAAGTGGTGAAATCGATGTGGTTTCTTTCCAAATTGTGACAATGGGTCAATCTGTATCTGAAGCAATCAATAAGCTATTTGCGCAGAATCTATACCGTGAATATTTAGAGCTGCACGGACTTTCGGTTCAATTAACCGAGGCGCTAACTGAGATGTGGCACGCGAGAAATAGATTAGAACTTGGATATGCAAATGAGGACAATCCTGATTTTGATGAAATATTGAATCAAGGCTACCGGGGTTCAAGATATTCATTTGGTTATCCAGCATGTCCAGACTTGAGTCAGCAGATCGAATTAATGCAGCTACTAGAGCCAGAAAAAATAGGGGTATCTATATCTGAGGAGTTTCAGCTGCATCCCGAACAGTCAACCTCCTCAATTGTTCTTCACCATCCAGAAGCAAAATACTTCAACGCTTCATGAGTGCAATTCTCTTTGATATGGATGGAACGTTGGTTGACTCAGAACCACTTTGGCTAGAAGCAGAGATTGAAGTAATGGAGTCAGTTGGGTGTAGTTGGACACAAGAGGATCAACTTTTGTGTTTAGGTGGGCCGCGCGAGCGAACTGAATCGATAATGCAGGAGCGATCTAAGGGAGTCAAGCCGGTAGGTTTTTTTGGAGATCAACTTGATCTAATTATGGCCAGAAAATTGAAAGAGGAGTTATCTCTTATTCCTAATGCTCTAGAGATTATCTCAGAGTGCCGTGATTACGGTTTAAAGGTTGCTCTAGTTACTGCCAGTGGTGGAGTTTTAATGAATAACGTACTGCAGAGATTTCCAGAGGAATTCTTCGACACCACAGTTTGCGCTGACGATGTAGTTAAATCAAAACCAGATCCAGCGCCATATATATTAGCTGCCCAAAAACTAGAAGTAGACATAACCAAATGTGTAGTTGTAGAAGATTCAATTACTGGCGTTACTTCTGGCCTTGCCTCTGGCGCACAGGTTATAGGTATTCCACATTTAGTAAATCTGCCTGTTAACGATAACCTTCGAATCGTGAAGGCCTTATCTGATCTAAGCTTAACTAAATTGCTGATGTGGTATCCATTTTTAACTGGTGTGGTCAGTGATTGATCGCACTTTCAAGTACGGTGATCGAGTTCAATTCACTGATCCAAAAGGAAAACTTTATTCAATCACTTTGATTGCAGGTGGGGAGTGGCATACTCATAAAGGTTGGTTAAAGCACGATGAAATTGTTGGTAAACCAGAAGGCTCTATCTTTGTAACTAATGGCGATTTAAAATTCCAAGCTTTTCGACCATTGTTTACAGATTATGTTTTATCAATGCCTAGGGGAGCAACGATTATCTACCCCAAAGATTTGGCCATGATTTTAGGTGTTGCTGATATTAAGCCTGGCGTTCGTGTACTCGAATCAGGTGTTGGATCGGGCGCTCTTACTCTTGCGCTAATACGGGCGATTGGTGAACAAGGATTTCTTGAATCAGTTGAAATCAGAGATGATTTTGCTCAAATATCTAAAGACAATGTTTCGAATTATTTTGGAAAACAACCTACAAATTGGAACCTGGTAGTTGGTGCATTCCAGGATCAAAAGTATCAACAGGAGTGGGATCGAGTAGTACTAGATATGTTGGCGCCTTGGGAGTGCGTGCAGACTGCTGCAGATGCTTTGGTGCCCGGTGGTGTTCTACTAGCTTATGTTGCGACAACAACTCAGTTATCTAAATTTGCGGAGGCACTTAAAGAAAGTGACCTATTCACTGAACCAGAGAGTTCTGAAAGTATTGTTAGAGGTTGGCATCATGAAGGTTTAGCGGTAAGGCCACAGCATCGAATGATTGGTCATACTGGTTTCTTAATTTTCGCCAGAAGAATGGCGCCAGGGATTTCAGTTCTACAACGCCGCAGACGTCCTTCGAAGGGCAGCTACGGCGTTGCTGAATAACTTCTAACTTACCTTTATTAAATCCACAACGAAAACGATTGTTTCATTTGGTTCAATCGGCCCATTGCCCATTTCACCATAAGCAAGATCAGCAGGAATAATTAACAGTCTCCTACCGCCTTCTTTCATACCTGGTACGCCTTGCTGCCAGCCAGTTATTACTCCACTTAGGGGAGTAGAGAAAGTTTGTCCACTATCCCACGAAGATTGCACAACCTGTCCGTTATTCCATTTCATCAGGACATAGTGAACTTCAAGATTAGATGTGGCAATGGCTTCTTTGCCTGTGCCAACAAAAATATCTTTCTTGGCTAGTGTGGTTGGTGCCTCACCGCTTAGTGCTCCAATAACTGGAGCTACATTTTTTTCTGCTGTGACCGTTGGAAATATGAAGGTTGATTGTGTTTGACCAGTCATAGTTTCAACTCCACCATCTGTTGAGCATGCAGTAACCATTACTAGAATAGTTAGGGTAGTAAGTATTTTTCTCATTGGCTTAATCTGTAATTTAATCACAGGGTATTCTATCAAATCTTGCAAAATTGGTTAATGTATGGGCATGAGTGCTGAGAAAACGGAGCGGTTAATAAATCTCACATTGGGATTGCTAGCAACTAAGAGATATCTCACAAAGAACGAAATATTCCGAACTATCGCTGGATACTCAGGATCTGTCGAAAGTATGGAGCGCATGTTTGAACGGGATAAGGATGAGCTTCGTAGCGCCGGGATAGTAATCGAAGTAGGTGGGCTGGATCCACTTTTTGAAGACGAACAGGGTTATTTGATCCGCAGTGGAGCCATTCAAATTCAACCAAGTGATTTTACCAAGCAGGAATTAATGTTGATGGTTATTTCTGCAAACTACTGGATAAATTCAAACTTAGATCAATCCGCGAAAAATGCCTTGGTTAAAATCGCTTCACTCGACGCCACTGCAGTCTCACAAATTGATGGTGGCAATAAGGTAATCGCTCCAGATATGACCGACCATTCAACTCTTCAAATACAGATTCTTATTCAAGCCATTAGTGAGAGATATCTAATCAAATTTTCATATCGGGGCAGTCAAAGACAAGTTGCACCGATTAAATTGGTGAATTCACAAGGTTTTTGGTACTTAACCGGCCTTGAAGGCGAATTGCTCAAAAAATTTAAAGTTATTAGATTTGAATCTTCAATAGAGCTTCTGGGCAAGCCAGGTTCATTTGACGAACTGCAAGTAAGCAGTGCCATCGAGTCTACGGAAGTTACGGAGGTGCAAGAGTTTAAATTGGTTGCAAAAATTCGGATAGGAAAATGCAATAATCTTCGCAAAATTGGAGAAGTCAAATCTTTGAATTTTGAATGGGATCAATGCGAGGTTAGTTCTTCAGATTTGGAGGCACTAATTCGTAAAGTGCTTTGGAATGGCGATGATATAGAAGTAATTGAACCAAAAGAAGTTAAAGAATCAGTTTTGGCCCGGCTTAGATCGTTAGCATCATGAGTGAATCAGCAGTAGATCGCGCCGCCAGAGCTCTAGATTTAATTCCATACATTCTAAAAAACCCTGGCATTGATTTATCTTCTATAGCTGAGAAGTTTGGAATTACTCAAAAGCAAGTTCTCGCCGACTTAGACATAATTTTTCTTTGTGGACTTCCTGGATACACACCTTATGAGTTAATTGATCTTTCCTATGAAGATGGTGTGGTTACGGTGATTGATCCTCAGGTACTTGATAAGCCGAGATTGTTTACAGAATCAGAAGCAATAGTTTTGAATTTGGGACTAGCAATTATGAAGCAAGCATTGCGGGATGAATCTACGATCCAGATGATGGAAAAACTTCAAGTTAAGTTAGAGTCTAAGTTCAAAAGGTTGTCGGATGTTTCATTCGTAGTCAAGAACCCTCCAAATTTCTACGAAGTAATATCGAAGGCAATAGAAGAAAAATCAGCGTTGGCAGTTAGGTATCACTCAATTTCGCGAGATTCACTAAGCGATAAGGTTCTATTTCCTCTGAGCATCTACGTATCAGAGGGCAATTACTATATGAGCGCGATCGATCTTGTGTCCATGCAGGAGCGAAATTATCGCTTAGATTCAATTATGGATTGCGCATTATCAGACGTTTCCTATGAACAAAGTGATAAGTCGCCAGAGCCGCCGGCAAATTTCTCATTCAAAATGCTGACTCGCAACCTTTTTCTAATTGAGAAATACGCCGCCCTTTTTCAGTCAGTTGAAAACATTGATGGGGATTACATAGCAAGTGGGAAAATAGGTAATGCTGAGTGGTTGCAGAGATTGGTGATCAGCAATGCACCCGATTTGCGATTGCTGGAACCTGCCAGTTTGGCTGTTTTGATCAAGGAACGAGTTAACTCTGCCATTGACTTGTACTAAGCGGTTCTCACCAGAACAGATCGATTGAGGGATGTAGGGTAGAATTCCATTATGAACTCATTAGCGCCATGGCATATCGTAGTTATCTTGATTGTTGGATTAGTTTTATTCGGTTCAAAGCGTTTACCTGATTCAGCCAGATCACTAGGTCGATCTTTAAGAATCTTCAAAAGTGAGATGAAAGAGTTGAATAAGGAAGAAACAAAGCCAGATCAAGATGGCAATTCATCAACTGATAAATAGCTTTTAGTTAGATTCTGTTCCTATGCGCAAGAGGCGAAGTGAAGCAATGCCCTTGCTGGACCATCTTCGGGAGTTTAGAAATAGGTTTCTTAAATCTTTATTGGTAGTTTTTTTAACAGCCATCGCAGGATGGTTTTTCTATGAGCCAATCATCGAGCAGCTGACAAAACCTTTTTGTGATCTAAACAAAACTGGAGGCGAAAACTACTGTGGTGATCTTTATATTAATGGCTTAATCGGACCTTTCAATCTGCATTTGAAGGTTGCATTTATAGCAGGAATTTTCTTAGCCTCACCAGTTTGGTTGTATCAACTTTGGTCATTTATAACTCCCGCTCTGCATAAACGAGAGCGCAGATTAGCTATTGGCTTCGTATCGATAGCAACACCTTTGTTTTCTCTCGGTGCTTTACTTGCTTACTTAATCCTTCCTCATGCCGTAAAGATTCTTTTGGGCTTTACTCCTAGTGATCTTGGAAATCTTATTCGATTCGATGAATATCTAGATTTCGTTCTCAGGCTAATACTTTTGTTCGGCATTGCATTTGTTTTACCACTTCTATTGTTGTCACTAAATGTCCTTGGTTTGATCACTGGCAAGTCGCTGTTAAAACCTTGGCGACTAGCAGTTTTTATCTGCTTTTTATTTACCGCCGCATTCACACCCACGCCAGATCCAGTAACAATGACATTATTGGCTATCCCTTTGTGTTTGCTTTATTTCACAGCAGGCACTGTCGCCGTATTACTTGATCGTCGCAAAAATAAGAAAAATGGAAATAATTCGTCTCAAGTTGAGCCTATTGATCCAGCGAAGCCGATCTAATGTGGTTGTTAGTAATCAATCAACGGGCGGGTAAAGGAAGAGCATCGAGACGTTTAGCGATGTTTTGCACATTATGTGAACAACATAATCAGGATTACATCATTGTTGATGAAGATTCAGCAGAATCAACAAAAAAGATGATCGAGAAATCTCTACGAGATCATTCAGTTGATACCTTGGTAGCTTTCGGAGGCGATGGACTAATTTCCTTATGTTTACAACTTGTGTGCGCCACTCCCGTGGCATTAATGGTTGTGCCTACCGGTACTGGCAATGATTTTGCAAGAAGTATCGGATCTATAGGAAAGAGTGAATCGCAGATTTTTGATTTTATTTCATCAAATGCATCTAGGAAGATTGATGCGGCTCAAGTGCGAAGTCAAAATCAATCAACTTGGTTTGTGCAGATTCTAAGCACCGGTTTTGACGCCGGAGTAAATAAAGTAGCTAATGCCATAAAATGGCCAAGAGGCAAGAGTAAATACACAATCGCTTTGCTTCTTACATTATTTAAGTTCAAACCGATTAACTATCAGATTAAATCCAATAAAGAATCCTTAAATTTACCCGCCATGTTAGTAGTTGTTGCAAATGGCAAATCATACGGAGGGGGTATGAAAATTCTCCCGAACTCATCCTATGAGGACGGAATTCTGGATCTGCTCTATGTTGAACCTGTTTCAAAAATGACTCTACTGACGATATTTCCTAGAGTTTTCAATGGAACTCATATCAATCATCCAAAGGTTAAAACCATGCGCTCTGAGAGTTTTGAAATAAACGCTCGAACTAATGCCTATGCCGATGGTGAATTTGTAAATGAACTGCCAGTTGAGGTTCAAGTCTTTCCCAAGTCCCTTACAACTTGGATACTCACGTGAATATTTCACCAGCTGAGAATTATCAGCGAAATAAGAAATTATCTTCATATCCGAAACTTAAGAAGTTTTCTGCTGGTTTGTCCTTTGAATTAGATGCTTTCCAAATTGCAGCTTGCCACTCATTAGAAGATGGTAAGGGTGTTCTAGTTGCGGCTCCTACAGGAGCGGGAAAAACAATTGTGGGGGAGTTCGCCGTAGAACTAGCCGTTCAATCTGGAAGCAAATGTTTCTACACAACTCCGATCAAAGCTTTATCTAATCAGAAATATTCAGAGTTGGTTGCCCGATATGGAGAAGCTAAGGTCGGATTGTTAACTGGTGATACTTCAATAAACTCCGAGGCAGATATCGTCATTATGACAACTGAAGTGCTACGAAACATGATTTATGCAAACTCCCAAACAATTTCGCGTCTTAAGTATGTAGTTATGGATGAAGTTCACTACTTGGCGGATAAGTTTCGCGGCGCTGTTTGGGAGGAGATTCTTATCCACCTTCCAGATTCAGTTCAGGTCATTTCTCTTTCTGCAACAGTATCAAATGCGGAAGAGTTCGGTGAATGGCTACAAACCGTTAGAGGTGAAACAGAAGTAATCGTTTCAGAAATCAGACCGGTTCCACTTTATCAACATGTACTTTTTGGCAACAAATTGATTGATCTATTTGATGAGAATTCAAAATTAAACCCTGAGCTAACTAAGTTAGAGCGAGAGAGTTATCGTCAAGTGCGTGGCAATTGGCGTGATAAACCTAAAGGTCCTAAGGGTTTAAGTCGTCCGGAAGTAATTGAAAAATTAGACCGTGAGCATTTATTGCCTGCCATAACCTTTATTTTCTCTAGGAAAGCTTGTGATGCAGCGGTTAAACAATGCTTGCAGGCGGGAATAAGGCTCACAAATGAAAATGATCGAAAAATAATTAGGTCAATTATCAATAAAAATGTTTCCAATCTCGCGCGAGAGGATTTAGTAGTGCTCGGATTTTATGAATGGGTCGATGGATTGGAGCGAGGAGTTGCTGCTCACCATGCTGGTTTATTGCCAGCTTTTAAAAGCACCGTGGAAGAACTATTTCAAGCTGGCTATGTAAAGGCAGTTTTTGCAACTGAAACTTTAGCACTTGGAATTAACATGCCAGCTCGCACAGTAGTCCTTGAGAAATTGTCCAAGTGGAATGGTGAAGGACATGTTGCAATATCTGCGGGTGAATACACTCAATTAACAGGACGTGCGGGCAGGCGTGGAATTGATATTGACGGAAATGCAGTAATACTTTGGAGCAATGATTTAGATTCAAACTCAGTTGGGGGATTAGCGTCAACTAGAACTTATCCACTAAAGAGTTCTTTTAAGCCAACTTATAACATGAGCGTAAATTTAATTTCCCAATTCGGTTCAGCTAAAGCTAGATCTTCACTTGAATCATCCCTTGCTCAATTTCAAGCTGATAAAGCAGTGGTTGGGTTAGCAAAGCAAATTAGAAAAAATGAAATAGCTAGAGATGATCTATTCAAAGAGAGTGTTTGCCATCTTGGGGATTTTTTGGATTATGCTCAAATGAGGGCTGACATTAAGAAATTGGAAGTTGTTTCAAAACGCGATCGTCGCCGTCGCCTCGATGCGGAGGAAGAGATAGCGTCAATTCGAAAAAGGATGAAAAATCACTCCTCACACGCGTGTCCAGATCGAGAAAACCACGCGAGATTTTCAGAAAGAGGACATAGATTACAGCGGGAGATAGATGGATTAACTGAGCGAATTAACTCAAGAACTAACGTAATAGCACGCCGCTTTGATCGAATCCAAGTTGTTCTAGATCAGCTCGGATATATCTCAAATGGTGAAGTTGCAACTCCAGGAAAGATGCTGGCAAAGATTTATGGTGAAACTGATTTACTCATCTCTGAAAGTGTGCGAGAAGGAGTGTTTAATCAATTATCGGCTGTGGACTTAGTGGCGGTGATTTCCTGTTTCATTTACGAATCTCGAAATGATGAGACAGCAAAAGTTCCTCGCGGTGATGTTGCTGTGGCCCTTGGAAAAATTTCAAAAATCTATGGTCGTATATATGAAATTGAAAGTGATCACAACCTTGAACCAATGCGTGCGCCGGATTTTGGATTTAGTTGGGCTGCGCAAAGATGGGCAAGCGGGAACTCATTAACTGCAGTTTTAAAGGACAACGATTTAACCGTTGGCGATTTTGTTCGAAATATGAAGCAGATTGTCGACCTCTTGCGTCAGTTAAGAGGGGCTGCTTTCGAACTAGAACCATTGATCGATCAAGCTCTAGGTAAGATCGACCGTGGAGTCGTTATCTATGCTGGAGCTTCAGTTTGAGTTTACTCTTATTAGATAGCGCATCACTTTGGTATCGAGCCTATTTTGGTATGCCAGATACGTTGGTTTCACCCAAAGGTTTACCAATTAACGCCATAAAGGGCTTCCTGGATATGACATCTAAGTTAATTGTTCAATATTCTCCAAACAGATTCGTGGCATGTCTTGAGGGGGATTGGCGTCCAAGTTGGCGAGTGGATCTATTTCCAGGTTATAAGTTAAATCGTTTGGATGAGACTGGTGAAGAAGAAGAGCCAGATACGCTGTCACCTCAAATTCCAATTTTATTGGATGTTCTTGACGCGTTTGGTTTTGCAACTCTTGGAGTTGATGATTATGAAGCAGATGATGTGATTGCCACTCTTTCTAAAACACAAGTGGGTCCTATCCGCGTAGTAACCGGTGATCGAGACTTGTTTCAGCTAGTTGATGAAGAAAAGGATGTAAAAATTGCCTACCTTGCAAAGGGGTTGAGCAATCATGATTTGGTTGACACAAATTGGATTTCAAATAAATATGGCATACCAGGGGATAGATACGCATTGTTTGCGATGATCCGAGGTGATGCCTCCGATGGACTGCCTGGATTGCGAGGGATCGGTGAAGTTGGAGCGGCATTGATCGCTAATCATTTTGCAAGTATGGAAGAGGTTGTTAATGCCGCTAAAAATTCTGATGAAAGATTACCAAAAAATTTAGCCAAGAAAGTCAATGAAAGCTTAGATTATGCCAAAATTGCACCCAAATTAGTCCAATGTGCAATGGATGTTCCGGTTCCTGATATGCATATGCAGATTCCAAGCAAGCCGGCTTCTATGAAGAATATTATTGAATTGCAGAACGAGTATGGATTGGGATCTAGTGTGGATCGCTTACTTTCTGCGTTGCGCTGGAGCTAATTTGCTTAAATTAAAACTTATCGCCTTTTCTTTACTCATTGGCACCATCGCTAGTTTAGGTCTTGCGCCACTTAGTTTCTGGATTGCGCCAATCATCGCACTTTTTGCTCTTTATAAAATTTTGATCAAAAATATAGCCAAGCAGCGTTTACTTATTGCTTATTTCTTTGGTCTTGGAATTCTACTTCCAGCCCAGCAGTGGACTGGTGTGTATGTTGGAAATCTTCCGTGGATCGCACTTTCACTCATGCAAGCCTGCTTTTTTGTTCCACTGGCATTAGTTAGCAAGGGGCAAAGAACGGCGAATTCACTGATTTTCGCTTCATCACTAGTTTTTAGTGAAACTCTTATGCGCATAATTCCATTTAGTGGTTTTGGTTGGAGCAGACTTGGTTTTACGCAGGTTAGCTCACCGTTTGCAGATGTCTACCCATACCTAGGCGTTGCTGGGGTTACCTTTTTGATCGCACTCATAGCAAGCATACGAAAAGTGAAGGTTTTAGTAATTGTTTTGGTTTCTATCCTCGCCACCAATTTAATTAATTTTGATCTAAAAAAATCAAATCTTGTAAAGGTTGCTTTGGTTCAAGGGGGAGTATCAAAACTTGGATTAGATTTTAACTCTAAGCCAACGGAGGTTTATCAGAGTCATCTTAATCAAAGCAAACTTAGAATTAAACCCAACGATGTTGATTTAATAATCTGGCCGGAGAACGCCGTTGACATAGATATTTTTAGAAATAGTAAAGTGATGGAGGAGATAATCGCCCTCTCTAAAGAGTTAGAAACTGCGATTTTATTAGGAGGTATAACTCGAAAATCAGGAAAACTGCAGAATATCTCAATTCTTTTCAATCCTGATATCAAAGATACCTATATCAAACGCTATCTGACACCTTTTGGCGAGTACATTCCACTTCGAAATTTCGTGACCAGATTTTCACCGCTAGCTTCAAATGTTACTGATTTTTCTGCCGGTACCGAAGCTACAGTTTTTGAAACAAATGGTTTCACTTTTGAAACACTAATTTGCTATGAATTAATTAATGATGTTTTTAGAGATGAACTGACATCAGAGATGCTGGTGGTTCAAACTAATAACGCAACCTTTGGTGATACCGCGCAGTTAGCGCAAGAGCGGGAGATTGCTCGTGTTAGAGCTTTGGAAACCTCGCGAGAGATCGCCTATGTTTCTACAACCGGCATAACTTCATTTATTGATAGCAAAGGGCAGATTAAGTCAGAACTTCCTAAGTTTGCACCTGGCGTACTAGTCGATCAGATTCAATTAATTGAGGGACAAACCTTGGCCGCAAAAATGCGATTTTATCCAGAGATAGCTTCGTTTATCTTGCTAGTATTTCTTTTGATTAGAAGGAGGAGTTAGAGTGCAAAAAGTACTGATTTTAATTCCAACTTATAATGAGGCTCCAAGTATTGTTCAATTACTCCAGAGATTAACAGCGGCTTGCATCAATATCATTGCCAATTTTCAAGTTGATATTCTAATCATTGATGATGGTTCACCAGATGGAACAGCTAATCTTGCTAAATCTCTCGAATTACCCAACTTGTCAGTAATCGAGCGTAGAGAGAAGAACGGCCTTGGACCTGCATACATTGCCGGATTTAAGGCTGGATTGTTAAAAGATTATGATTATTTTGTAGAAATGGATGCTGATTTAAGCCATCAGCCAGAAGAACTCAACAAATTATTAGCTATGGCAGGTTCCAAAAACTTTGTAATTGGCACAAGATGGATGGCTGGTGGTCGGGTAGTAAACTGGCCTAAGAAGCGGCAATTAATTTCTAGATTGGGAACTAAATACGCAGCTTTTGCCCTGGGTTTGCCATATAAAGATTTAACTTCAGGCTATCGTGTTATTCCTAAATCATTTCTGCAAAATGTTGATTTGGACTCAATAGAAACTAAAGGATATGGATTCCAAGTTGAAATGGCGATGAATGCACATCGACTAGGTTTTGCGATCAAAGAAGTGCCAATAACATTTGTTGAACGGGAGAATGGCTATTCAAAAATGAGCTTATCCATTGTCTGGGAGGCTTGGTTTATGGTGACTATTTGGGGTTTACGCCGTTTAGTATTTCGCCGATAATCCACATTATGTAAAGTAATAAAGATCTAATTGATCGCTAACTCCTCGATCGGTAAGCAACTACAAACGAGATTTCTATCCCCGTGAACGCCATCTATGCGACCAACTGTCGGTAAGTACTTGCCTCCAGCACCGATTCCAAAATTTTCACCTCTTGGAAAAGCAGCTTTTGATCTGGCATATTTTCGATCCCAATCATCTCTAACTAGATCCCCTATTGTGTGTGGGGCGTGGCGAAGCGGTGAATCTTCGATTGAGATTAAACCATCGGCAATCTCTGTGATTTCTGAGTGAATAGATTCAAATGCGGATATAAATCGATCTAATTCACGCATATCTTCAGATTCTGTTGGTTCAATCATCATGGTCCCAGTAACTGGGAAGGAAACAGTTGGAGCATGAAAACCGTGATCCATTAATCGTTTAGCAATGTCATCAACTGTCACTCCAGTTTGCTTGGTGATTTCTCTGATATCGATGATGCATTCATGTGCAATTAGGTTGTTTTGACCTTTGTAAAGAATCGGGAACATCGGTTCCAGCTTTCTCGCCAAATAATTAGCAGATAAAATCGCAGTTTCTGTTGCCTTTGTTAAACCGGCACCGCCCATCATTCGGATATACATCCAACTAATCGGCAAAATCGAAGCAGATCCATATGGCGCGCTAGAAACTGCGCCAGGACCCGTAGTTGGTCCGGCACTTTGATCAGATGGGTGATTTGGCAAGAATGGCGCAAGGTGTGAGCGAGCAATAACTGGGCCTACTCCTGGACCGCCACCACCATGTGGGATACAAAAAGTTTTATGAAGATTTAAATGGGATACATCTGCCCCAAATTTTCCTGGCTTAGCAACGCCAACTAATGCATTCAAATTTGCACCATCAACATAAACTTGTCCCCCTGCATCATGAATTAATTCACAAATTTGGGAAATCGATTCTTCAAAAACTCCGTGCGTTGATGGATAGGTAACCATTAGGGCGGCAAGCTCGCCTTTGTACTGCTGAATCTTTGCCCTAATATCAGAAACTGAAACATTTCCTAGCTCATCGCATTCGATTACAACAACCTTCATACCTGCCATCACCGCACTTGCTGCATTAGTGCCATGAGCGCTAGATGGAATCAAACAAATTTTACGGTGACTTTCACCTTTATTATCTAAATAATTTCTGATCGCTAGTAAGCCAGCAAACTCCCCTTGCGAGCCTGCATTAGGCTGCAGTGAAACAGCATCGTAACCAGTAATTTCGATTAACCACTTGGATAACTGGTCGATCATCTTCTTGTAACCACGGGATTGATCTACTGGCGCAAACGGGTGAATATTTGCAAACTCTGGCCAAGTAACTGGAATCATCTCTGACGTAGCATTTAATTTCATTGTACAAGAACCAAGTGGAATCATTGTTCGATCAAGGGCTAGATCACGATCAGATAAGGTGCGAATATATCTAAGCATTGCTGTTTCAGAATGATAGGAATTAAAAATTGGATGGGATAAAAACTTACTTGCGCGCTTATTTGGTATCTCAACAGCGCCATTTCCCTGCTTAACTTTGAATACTTGATAGATGTCAGCAATATCAGACTCGGTTGTTGTTTCATCAAAAGTAATTGAAATACTGTTATCGTCAACAAATCGCACGTTAATGCACTTGCTTAGAAACTCTGAAACCAATTTTTGTGCATCAATATTTTCAACCAAAACTGTGTCGAAAACTGGCTTATCCCCCACCGTAAAACCACTACCCTTTAGATCCACTCTTAATTGATTAGCTATCTGGGAAATACGCGTTGCGATCGAAGTTAAACCCTTGGGACCGTGCCAAATTGCGTAAAAAGCCGATATGACTGCAAGTAAAACTTGAGCGGTACAAATATTAGATGTGGCTTTATCTCTGCGAATATGTTGCTCGCGAGTTTGTAGAGCCAATCTAAAAGCAGCATTTCCATGTGTATCGATAGATTGACCAACCAGCCGGCCAGGAATGGAACGCTCTAAGCCGCTACGCACTGACATGAAACCAGCGTGTGGACCGCCAAACCCCATTGGAACACCAAATCTTTGCGCAGTTCCTACTGCGATATCAGCGTTTAGTTCTCCTGGTGACTTCAACAAGGTAAGACTTAATAGATCGCAATCGATAATCGATAGAGCACCAGAAACCGTTACTTTGGCAATAGCTTGTGATAAATCCTTTATTTCACCAGTTGAATTTGGATAAGCAAGCACCGCTCCAAAGAAAACATCACTGAAAGTATAATTAGATAGGTTGATTTCTTTGATCTGAATATTTAAGGGTTTCGCTCTAGTTTTGATAACTGCTTTAACATGCTCATGTAGATCTGTGTCGATTAGAAATATTGCAGAATCATCACCTTGCCACACTCGCCTAGCCAATGTCATAGCTTCAGCTGCAGCTGTTGCCTCATCAAGCATTGACGCGTTTGAAACCGGAAGCCCGGTTAGATCAGAGATAACAGTTTGAAAAGCAAATATTGCTTCTAATCTTCCTTGGCTTATTTCCGGTTGATACGGTGTGTATGCGGTGTACCAAGCTGGATTCTCCAAAACATTGCGAAGAACTACTGGCGGTGTAATTGTGCCAACATATCCACTTCCAATGAAATTCTTTACTAATGTATTTTCTAACGCAATAGAACGCAATTCCGCTATCGCGGCCGTTTCAGAGATGCCAACCGGCAAAGACTTCTCAATCTCATTTTTTAATAGAATATTTTTTGGAACTACAGCAGAAATGAAATCTGATAAATTTTGGTACCCAAGCTCGAGCAGCATTGAGTTAGTCTGATAATCATTGGGGCCAATGTGGCGATCAATAAAGCTACTGCGTAGATCCATCAATCCCCCTCGAGGCCTTAAGTTAGAGGGAAAGGGTATTGCTTATTAAGCGCCTTTGCGCTTTCTGCGTTCGGCTAACTCATCGTTATTTACACCACTAGTTACCGCACTGCCGTCCTCGGTGTTCTCCCCTTGTAAATTAAGGAGTGAGCCTTCTACCTCGTGCCAAACCTTACCGATGGCAATACCAAATACGCCTTGTCCACCTTGCAACAGATCAACTATGTCATCTGCGCTCGTACATTCATAAATGGAGGCACCATCACTCATTAACGTGATCCGCTCTAAATCGGAAATACCAGTGCTTCGTAAATGTTCAACGGCTGTGCGAATATTCTGAAGTGATACACCTGTATCGAGCAAACGCTTTACTATTTTTAAAACTAAAATATCTCGGAAGCCGTATAAACGCTGTGAACCGGAGCCAGCTGCAGTTCGAACACTAGGTTCAACTAAACCAGTTCTTGCCCAATAATCTAGTTGGCGATAAGAAATTCCGGCGGCAACGCATGCTGTTGCTCCTCGATATCCGATGTCTGGGGAAATGCTCATGGGGGCTCGATTCTAGGGGGAAGGCTTAATTGTAGAAGTTAAACCGCTCATTTCAATGGACAGACACGAATATCTCTACCTGGCATTTAGACTTATTCTAAGCAGGAATTCTAAGCGAGGAAATCCTCTGGATTGATTTGGTCCAGAAATTCCTTGAAACGCTCAACCTCATCCTCGGCCTGATCAGGTATCTCGATGCCCGCCTCCTCCAAAAGAGCGGCACTAGCTAAAATCGGTGATCCAGTCCTTAGGGCTAATGCGATTGCATCACTTGGCCTGGCTGAAATAGCTTTAAGATCTTTGAAGTTTAATTGGGCGTAGAAAATCCCATCCTTAATTTCAGTTAAATAAACAGTGCTTAGATCGATCTGAAATGATTCAAGAACAGTTTTAAACAAATCCAGAGTTAGAGGTCTTGGCGGAATTACATTCTGTTGTGCAAAAGCAATTGCTGTGGCTTCGGCGCTACCGAGCCATATTGGTAAGTACCTAACTCCATCAATTTCTTTCAGTAAAACAATTGGTTGATTCGAAGGCATTTCAACTCGAACGCCAACAACTTCAACTAAATGATACTCGCCCATTTGAATTAGGCAGATTACTTAGAACGATGCAGGCCGGCACGAACTAGGCTGGCATGAAGTTTGATAGATAAAGATGCAATCTCTTTTTCAACCTCATCTGCCTTGGCTTTTGCCTCTGAACCTTTTTGGCTTCTAATTGGTGTTGTAACTTGTTCAACTAATCCAATCTCTCGATCGGCTGCTGTTTTAAAAGCACGTAAATGACGAGCACCAATTCCAAATGCCGATATTGAAACTATCGTCTTTGCAATTGTTAATGCGTCAGCGTCGTAATGGCGACCACGAATTGTGATCAAACCATATGATTCGATCTCAGTTAACTGTTCATCAGATATTCCCGCCGCTGAAAGAATTTCATTTCTAGTAAGTCTAAGATCCTGTTCATCACTAGCCAGGCCTGCGATTTCACCATTTTGTGTTGCAAGGCGTGGTGTTGCAACTCCCCCAATAGTGCTGGCAGGTATCAGGCCACGATCTAAGGCATCTAAATTTTCCTTGATAACGCGAAGCGGTAAATATTGATCGCGCTGGGCAAGCAATACAAAGCGCAACCTTTCTAAATCAGAGTTGGTGAATTTACGATATCCACTTGGTGTTCTTTGCGGCTCAATTAAACCTTCAGATTCTAGAAAACGGATTTTTGAGATTGTAATATCTGAAAAATCAATGCGTAGCTTTGATAGCACCTCACCGATGCTGAGGTATGCCCGAACTGGTACGGCCATTATTTTTCTCCAATAAATAGGGTTAGATGATATTTACCGATTTGAATCTCATCACCAGCGATAATTGAGCTTTCTTTGATGGCAACAGCGTTCAGATATGTGCCGTTTAGGCTGCCCAAATCTCTAATTGAGTAACCATTTTCATTTTTCTCAATCATGGCGTGTGAGCGTGAGACTGTGATGTCATCAAAACATATTTCATTATTTAGATCTCGGCCGATTTTTACATTCTTTGAATCTAAGAGATATCGAGAAGAAATACTTGGGCCACTTAGCGCGATTAAGATACCCACACCTTTTGGCAAGGCATCAACAACTGATCGTTCCTCAATTGATAGAGCATTTAGTAAATTTTGATTTTTGTTCAGATCAGGAACACTACGTAGTTGGCGTAGATTTAAAGTGGAAGTCAGATCTTTGGGCGGTAGCGCTTTATCAGCCATCAAATCTCCTTCAGGTTCAACTAGAGGATGACACTATTGCTCTAGACCCGCACGGTCAAGCGGTGATTTCTAGGTACTCCTTGGCCGACATCAAGGATTTCACGTCAAATCCAGCATCGGATTGAATTTCGGCAATCCAGCCAATCCCGTAGGCATCAGTATTTATAGCTTCAGGATTCTTATCCAATGATTGATTCACCAAAAGTACTTTTCCAGTTATCGGTGCGTAGATTTCCGAGACAGACTTTGTAGATTCAACCTCACCGCATACAGCACCCGCAGTAACGCTGCTTTCAATCTTGGGTAATTGAATATAAACAATATCTCCTAAAGCGGACTGGGCGTAATCTGTAATTCCAATTCGGTAGCGATCCCCACCAAGTGATTCAACCCATTCATGCTCTTTTGTATAGAAGAGATTTTCAGGAACTGAACTCATTTGTTGCCCTTCTTAATGCGGGAAATGCCGTTGATTAGATAAATAATTCCGGTGTAAAAGTACAAGCAGACACCCCAGATAGCAAATGCCCAACCTAATGAGTTAGCGACCAACGCTATCTGATCTACCTCATCAAGTAGAAGCAACGGGAAAGCATAGAGCAGATTAAAGGTGGCAGCCTTGCCAAGGAAAGTGACTTCGACATAAGGGATGCTATGTAGCTTTTGGTAAATGGCCAGCAGTAGCAAGATAAAATCGCGAGCCAATAATGAAATTACTAGGAGCCAAGGAAGGTAATCCTGGGCGGCAAAAGCGATGATGATTGCTGCTATATATAAACGATCTACCGTGGGATCAAATTTTGCGCCAAAGTCAGAAGTTTGATTGAGCGCTCGAGCCACCTTGCCATCAAAATAATCGGTTAAACCACCAAACATAATAATGAAAAAACTGATGATCGGTTTGTCAGCAACAAGAAAGAAATACAGAAACAAAGGCACGCCAAGTGCCCGCAATGTTGTTAGAGCGTTCGCGATTGTCAGTTTCAATCTCGCTCCTTTATCTTCACCGCAACCTCAATTGGTGAGCCAGCAAACCCAAATTCTTCACGCAATCTGCGCTCTATGAATCTGCGATAGGCATCTTCTAAAAATCCAGTTGCAAAAACTACGAATTTTGGTGGACAAACTCCAGCTTGCGTTGCAAATTTAATCTTAGGTTGCTTGCCACTTCTCACGGGTGGTGGATTTGCTCCAACTAATTCACCTAAGAAAGCGTTTAACTTGGCTGTTGGGATGCGTTTTTCCCAACTGCTGAGCGCAGTTCGAAGCGCTGGCGCTAAACGATCTCGATGCCATCCAGTTTTCGCAGATAAATTAACACGCTGGGCCCATGGATAGCGCTCTAGCTGTCGCTCTATCTCGCGATCTAAAACAATTTGCCGCTCTTCATCAACTAAATCCCATTTATTCATCACTATCACCAGAGCTTTGCCAACTTCTTCGGCCATCGAGACAATTCGAATATCTTGTTCCGTCATTATTTGGGATGCGTCCAATATAACTAAAGCCACTTCAGCTCGCTCTAATGCAATTGCCGTTCGAAGTGAGGCGTAATAATCAGTACCACTTGCTTGATGTGCTCGTCTTCTAATTCCAGCAGTGTCGATAAAGCGCCAAGTTGATCCACCGAAATCTATTAACTCATCGACTGCATCTCTAGTAGTACCTTCAGCATCATCAACAAGTACTCGAGAGGATCCAGCTAAAACATTTAGAAGAGATGATTTGCCAACATTGGGTCTGCCTACGAGTGCAACCCTTCGGTATCCATCATCGGCTGGTTGTGAACCAACTTCTGGTAATTGTGAAATCAATAAATCTAATAGATCACCACTTCCTCTGCCGTGTAATGCTGAAACAAATCGAGGTTCACCAAGTCCTAAATTCCAAAGTGCGTAAGCGTCAGATTCATCTGCGGCGTTATCTATTTTATTTGCTACCAAAATAACTTTTTTATTGCTTTTTCGAAGTAACGTTACGAGAGATTGATCCTCATCCAAGGCTCCAATCTGCGCATCAATTACAAACATTATTAAATCAGACTCAGCAATTGCAGCTTCAGCGCCGGCGGTTATCTTCTCGCTAATGCCCTCTGGTTTAACCTCCCAGCCACCTGTATCGACCAAAAAGAATCTACGACCATTCCATTCTGCTTCATATTTCACTCGATCTCGAGTTACACCTGGAGTATCTTCTACAATTGCTTCCCGACGGCCGATCATTCGATTTACCAATGTTGATTTTCCAACATTTGGACGACCAATAACTGCAATCGTTGGCAAGCCCAGCAAATTCCGTTGTTGCATCCATTTCCAAATTTGATCAACGACTTCCTGCAAGGATAATCTCGTGGAATCAATTTCCGCTGCATCCTCTGCCTTAGCTAACGGTGATAAAACGCGGCTTGAATCCAGTGCATCCCGCGCAGACAGAGAATTCGAGATGTCAGCTGCTGGAATTTTCTCGATGGTTTCATTCTCGCGTCGCTGAGTTCGCGATTGAATATCCGCGTGGAGGTAGATTTTAAGTGGAGCATTCGGCGCTACAACTGTTCCAATATCTCTGCCCTCAACAACAATTCCAACGGGTGCAGTTTCAATATAAGTTTGCTGCAAATCAAGTAAGTATTTTCTTATCGCAGGCATAGCGCTATAAATACTTACCGATTCATTAATTCTTTGAAATCTAATAGCCTCGCTTATATCCTCACCATCAAGAAAAATTCTCGGATCTTTTGGCGAGCATGTGAACTCAATTGAAGCATTAGCCAAAAGCGAAAATAATTCAGTCTCATCCTGTATTGAATGTTTTAGTCCTAAGAAAGTGACTGCTCGATAAAGCGCGCCAGTATCTAGATAACTCCAATTTGCGCGAATGGCTAATGCTTTTGCGGTAGATGATTTTCCGGACCCACTTGGTCCATCTATCGCAAGCACTAGATTATTCATGCTCGGATTCTATCTTTTATTTGCCAAATCAAAGCAGTTTAGTTTGTTTATCGACTTTTAACTTGAAAAACATCCCAGCCGCATGCAAATAAGTGTTCAGATAACTTGGTGAAATCTTTTTCGGCAATCGCTAAAGTGATTAACCCAGTTAATTGACCAGGAGAATGTTCAATGGTTAGATCCTCAATATTGATCTGAACCTTGGCACACTCATTAAAGATTTTAGCTAACTGCCCAGCTTCATCGTTTATTACAACCGATAAATATGCATAATTCCTAGGCGATAATCCGTGCTTACCCGGTATTTTCTGCAACCCTTTGTTCGCATCGATAAAGAATTTCTTAACACCTTCTGCGTCTGAACTTTTTACTTGATCACCCAAGCTCTGTAATCTTTTAATCATCTCTTCGATGTTTTTCAAGACGCTATCTTTGTTTTCAATTAATAGCTCTGACCAGATTTGTCCATCAGAAGCAGCCAAACGCATCACATCGCGTAGTCCTTGTCCTGCAAGATTTAAAGTGTTTTCATTTGTCTCATTTATCAAGCCGGCGAGGCTCGTGCTGATGATTTGTGGCAAATGAGAAATTCGAGCAACAATTTCGTCATGTTCTTTATCGGTGAGCCAATACAGAGTTGCCCCGCAACTTTTAACCACAAACTCTAAAGTTTGCTTCGCTTTTGGTGAAGATAGATCAGAACTAATTCCGATCCAAGCTCTGGCACTAAACAAATCAGCCCGGGCTGAATGCCCTCCCCCAACCTCTCGACCGGCCATCGGGTGGGAGGAAACGAAATTTTTTGCATTTGCTGATAATTTCGCAACCTCTTGTACAAGATTAGACTTAACACTAGCAATATCAATAACTATTGATTCATTATTGTCTTCCAATGCTTTTAAAATCAAAGATTTATTACTCGCGATGTTTGCGGCGATTATTATCAAATCTGGTTGATCTAAATCTGACCCGTTTGTTAACTTATTAGCGAGCTGCTGCGCTTGCGGATCAATATCAACCATTTGCAGAGAACACCCCGCTTGTTTAAGCGCTAATGCTATGGATGTTCCGATTAAACCGGAGCCGACTATGCGAACTTTCATCGCTGAATTGCAGTTAGATCATTGTGAGTCATTGCGCAATATCTTTGCGAAGGGCTGAAGCTCCGTGGAGATATATGTGCTTGATGTCCTTCAAGCCTTTATCAGAGTTGAAATGCATTAGTACTCGAATCACGCGCGGTAGCGCCCCAGGGACATCTATTTCCACGCTGCAAAGGAGTGGCACATTACCCAAACCGAGTTCGCGGGCAGCCACAGCTGGGAATTGGGCTGTTAAATCAATGGTGGCTGTGAAGACTATGGAAACAAGGTCATCAGTATCAACCGAATTTTCAAGGAGCATAGATTTAACTAGTTCAAGAACTCCGCTATTAATCGACTCCGATGAGTTATCGGAAATCTGCGTCGCCCCTCTAATTCCTCTTGTGCTCATAGCAGTATGGTAGCGATGCCACAACAAGCCTTGTTTGAATATATACCGATAAAAACATGTGTCGCTTTATTTGTTTACTTTGAATTGAAATGTAGATAAACAAATTAAGACATTTTTAGCCAGAAACGTGAATATCGATAAATAGGTTTATTGACCTCGTCTGGTGCATGATTATGACGATTTATCGATATTTACTGCGTCGATAAAAGGTGATTTATCGTCATAACCATTCACTAAATATCGGCTTAACGTTTTAAGTTTAAAAGGTTAAATAGATTAAGAACCTCTACCTCGTTTAAGACCCGATGGCGGCCTTCTTTCATATCTCCCAAATTAATTGGACCGAAATCGATTCTCACCAACCTTAAAACGTTCATGCCCAGAGCTTCGATCAGTCTTCGCATAATGTGATACCTGCCCTCGTGAATGGTTATCTCAATCCAGTGATGGGTCTTTGAAGTGGACCGAACCAGGACAACTTTTAATGCCCTTGCCAGGCCATCCTCTAGCCGAACTCCTTGAAGCAGTTGATCAGTAGTTGACTTTGAATATTCGCCTTCAATCTCAACCAGGTATCTTTTCTCTAACCCATAAGAGGGATGCGTAGCCCGGTGGGCTAATTCCCCATCGTTTGTAAGCAGGATTAAGCCCTCTGAATCGCGATCCAAGCGCCCAACGTGAAATAGACGGTCCCCTCGATCCTTGAAAAAGTCACCTAAATTTGAACGACCTTCTGGATCTGACATGGTTGAAATAACGCCGGCTGGTTTATGAAATGCAATATAAGAATTAGACTTTTTTGTATTTATTTTCTCACCATCAACTGTAATCTTGTTGATTTGCGGATCATATTTTCCACCGAGCTCAATTACGATTTGGTCATCTACGCATACTCGACCATCCAAAATTAATTGATCCGCACCTCGCCTGCTTGCAACTCCGGCATCTGCGATGATTTTATTTAATCTAGTAAGTGGCACCCTTAAAGTTTATCCCTTTAAGATCTATACGAAAACCGTTTCTTATTCGGTTAGATTCGACAGAAGCTCATCAAGTCCGTCGATATCAGGTAAAAATGGAGCCAGGGCAGGAAGATCACTGGTGGCATTTAATCCTAATTTTTCAAGAAAGAATGATGTGGTTTTATAGAGCACGGCGCCGCTCTCCCCTTCAATGCCTGCCTCTTCCACCAGGCCTCTAGATACCAAAGTTTTCATAACAGCTTCCACATTCACGCCACGAATAGCCGAAACACGAGCTCTTGAAACTGGTTGTTTGTATGCAATAACCGAGAGAGTTTCGAGGGCGGCTTGTGTTAAACGTGCTTGCTGTCCATCTAGAACGAACTTCTCAACCAATGTGGCCATATCCGGATGGCTGTAAAAGCGCCATCCTCCAGAAACTTGACGAAGTTCAAAGCCGCGCTCTTCTGACTGGTATTTTTGGGCCATATCCATCAAGCCCTGTTTAATCTCCTCGGTAGGTCGTTCGATGATTTGGGCAAGAATTACCTCAGAAATAGGCTCTTCAACCACCATAAGGATGGCTTCTAGGCAACGGTGAAGTTCAACTTCAGACATTATCGGTCTCACTCTCTAGTTCATCAATTGGCACTACCGGAATATCAAACTCATCGCTAACTGCAACTTCACCAGTTGCGGTGCCAACCCAGGTAACTTGAAGTTCGCCAAGGGAGACTACCTGTTCAAATCTAACTACCCCTTCACGATAAAGCTCTAGCAACGCTAAAAATCTCGCGATGATAACAAGGGTGGATTGAGCACCTTCAATTAAGGCTCTAAAGGTTGCCCTTCCACTCTTTCGAAGGTGATCAACAACTGCAGCAGCCTCCTCCGCAACGCTCACTAGAGGCCTGTGTAAGTGGTCAATAGTGAAGGTAGGAGCCGTTTTAGGGGTTAAAACCCGATTAGCAATGGCGGCAAATCGCTCTGCCCCAACACCAATTAAAACCTCAGGCAATAGTTGAGCAAAATGAGGCTCCAATGAAACAGTTCTCGGGAAGCTCTTCTCTTCACGGTCAATTCGCTCAAGGAAAATTGCTGCTATCTCTTTAAAGGCTCGATATTGAAGCAGTCTGGCAAAGAGTAGATCTCGGGCTTCAAGAAGGGCCAAATCTGACTCATCATCAACCTCTCCAGAAGGCAGTAGTTTTGCCGCTTTTAAATCAAGCAGTGTTGCTGCCACAACTAGAAATTCCGTTGTTTTATCTAAATCCCAACCCTCATCGGCGATCTCAAGTTGGCGGATATAAGCGATGAATTCATCGGTGACCGCCCCGAGGGAAACTTCAGTGATATCCATCTTATGGCGAGAAATTAGCTGCAGTAACAGGTCAAAAGGACCATCAAAATTGCTTAAATGCACGGAGAAACCAGAAACTCGACCATCGGTAATCGATGGGGCGCTCACCTGTGTATTAAGTAAATTTTCCTGCGACATGCGCAAAAGATACTTCAACATCCTTGCCTTTGCACATACGCCGTCATAGGTTGCGCACATGGCTAAAAACGCTTCGCAGACATCTCGTCAAAACGTTAAATCGACTTTGGGTACCCATAAATCCAAAATCAGAGAAGAAGGCTTGGCTACAACAGCAGACGTTCTTGGACGAAAGATAAAGAATTTTCCAGAACCACCAAAGATTGTTGAAGGCAGTAGCGCTCGTGTTATCTCCGTCGTAAATCAAAAAGGTGGCGTCGGAAAAACAACAACCGCTATAAATCTTGGCGCTGCTCTTGCAGAAACCGGGCGTCGCGTATTACTTATAGATTTTGATTCTCAAGCTTCGATGACTACTGGCCTTGGAATCAAAGGTGCCGCTCTGCGTGAGCAGTACGGCTCTATCTGGTACTTACTTAATGATGGCGATTCAAAGCTTGAAGATTTCATTTTAAAGTCATCTGTGCCAGGACTAGATTTTATTAGAGGTCATGAAGATTTGGCCGCCGCCGAAGCCGCATTTGTTTCAGAGATTGCAAAGGAACATAAATTACGTAAGTTACTGGCTCCAGTAATGGATAAATACGATGTGATTTTAATTGATTGCTCACCTTCTCTAGGAACATTAACGGTAAACGCCCTAACAGCCTCAAATGGTGTGATTATTCCGATGGAATGTGAGTATTTCGCAGTTCTTGGCTTATCACTTGTGAAGAAAACTATTCAGAAGATTCAAGAAAATACCAATCCAGAGCTTGCGATATACGGTATTTTGGCAACGATGTTTGAGAAGAAAACTGGCCACTCACGCGAAGTCCTTGAACTAATTGATAAAGAGTTCCCAAATGAAATTTTTGACACCATTATTTCCCGAACAGTGCGCTTTTCTGAATCAAATGTTGCCGGACAACCAGTTACCGTTTACGCCAGTAGCAGCACAGGATCGGCTGCATATCGCCGTTTGGCCCGAGAGTTAATTAGTCGTGGAGGATCCAAATGAGTCGTCGTGTAAGTTTGCCAGGCGCAGATGAGTTATTTAGAAATACGGCAACACTAAGCGCCGTACCATCTGCTCGCGAGAATGTCGAAGAGATGGAAACTACTCCACAATCAGCGCCTAAATCCAAATCAAGTGCGGTGCGAACAACTCCTCGCAGGCGCGCAACAGCTTTTGATCGCGCTCCTAGCGGTCGTGAAAAACATGATGAGAAAATTACTGTTTATCTTTCACCTGATGAACTATACGATTTGGATCAAGCCAGATTGGCGCTGCGAGGTGATCTTGGTTTAGCAGTGGACAGAGGTCGCATAGTTAGAGAATCACTTTCAATCATTATTGCAGACCTTGAAGCAAAAGGTGATCAAAGTATTATTGCTCGTCGCTTACGCGGGCGGTAATTATTTAGATCTCGGGTGTGCGCTAGCGTAACTCTCCCGCAATTTATCAATTGTTACTAATGTATAAATCTGTGTAGTTGTAACTGATGAATGTCCTAATAACTCTTGCACGACTCTAATATCGGCTCCCCCATCTAATAAGTGAGTTGCAAAAGAGTGTCGTAATGAGTGTGGTGATAAATCAGATTCGATGCCTGCAGATTGAGCTTGCGCTGTAACGATATTCCAAGCACTCTGTCTTGTTAGGCCTCCGCCGCGACCATTGAGAAATAGATACTTTACTGAATCAACTTTAACCAAACTAGGACGGCAATTTTGTAAATACTGATCTATTGCCTCCTGCGCAAACTTGCCTATTGGCACAACTCTTTGTTTACCACCCTTGCCGGTTAATTTCACCGAGGTAAATGAATCACTCTTAGAGATATCATCAACTTTGAGCGAAATAATTTCCGAAACTCTACCTCCGGTTGCATATAGCAATTCTAAAAGAGCCCGATCACGTAGTGCGTACTTATCAACTCGATTAATTCTTAGGAAATTATCTATATTCGTGATAGAAAGAGCTTTAGGCAGTCGTTTAGGTATTTTAGGTGGATGTATTGATTTAGCGACATTTGTAAAACCATGTTCAACTGCTAAATAATCAAAGAAATTTCTTACTGCCACAACATTGCGGGCGATAGATGACTCTCCTATTTGAAAATCTTGGTTATTTAAGCCACGAAGCCAGGCAATATATAGAACTAGATCATCAGCGGTTAATCCTTGCAATTCTTTTTTTTGTAGGCCAGCGTAATGATCTAATCGTTCTAGATCACGACGGTAAGCAGAAACTGTATTTTTCGATAGGCCTTTTTCTATCAGTAAAAAATTGAAATAATTACCTAAATAATCACTAGCCACGAGCGGTAATTGCAGCTTTAATCAACCCAGCAAATAGAGGATGGGCCCTAGTAGGTCTTGATAAAAACTCCGGATGAGCTTGTGTACCGACGTAATAAGGGTGTAGATCCAGTGGTAATTCGACAAATTCAACTAAATGTTGATCAGGAGACAAGCCTGAGAACTTTAAACCAGTCTTTGCGATAGCTTCACGATAATCATTATTTACTTCATAACGGTGGCGATGTCTCTCATTAACGGACCGTGAACCATAAGTATTAGCAACCACAGAATCCTTTTCAAGTACTGCCTCATACAAACCTAGTCGCATACTCGCGCCCATATCTGCTTTGCCCGCAACTATTTCTTTTTGCGATGCCATAGTTGATATAACGGGGTTCCTAGTCTTCTCATCGAACTCAGTTGAATTAGCATCTGAAATGCCACCTTTATTTCTTGCAATTTCAATCACCATCATTTGCAAACCTAAACAAAGCCCAAGGGTTGGAATTTTATTTTCGCGAGCGTATTTCAATGCTCCAAGTTTTCCTTCTATCCCGCGAACACCAAAACCACCAGGAACACAGATCGCATCTACATCCGCCAATTGCTTTTTAGCTCCTTCAGCACTTGCACAGTCATCACTTGGTACCCATTTAATATTCACCTTTGCGTAATTAGCAAAGCCACCAGCTCGCAGCGCTTCTGTCACCGATAAGTAAGCATCAGGAAGATCAATGTATTTGCCTACTAATGCAACGCTTACCTGCGTTTTAGGATGATGAACTCGATCCAATAAATCATCCCATTCACCCCACACAACTTCACCACAACTTAAACCAAGTCGCTTAACCACAAAAGTATCTAAACCTTCAGAATGAATTACCTTAGGGATGTCATAAATCGAAGGTGCATCAACTGCTGCTACAACTCCCTCGTAATCAACATCGCACATTAGCGAGATCTTGCGCTTAACGGATTCTGGAATCTCTCGATCACTTCGAAGTACAATTGCATCTGGTGTAATACCTATAGATCGCAAGGCAGAAACACTGTGTTGAGTAGGTTTCGTTTTTAATTCTCCAGCTGGTCCCATATAAGGAACAAGTGAAACATGTAAGTAAAAAACATTATCCCGTCCCACATCTTGGCGGATCTGTCTAGCCGCTTCCAAGAATGGTTGGGATTCAATGTCGCCAACAGTGCCACCAATTTCAGTTATCACTACATCAACATCGGCCCCACCCATTGATTTCATCTTTTCTTTAATTTCATTGGTGATATGCGGGATTACTTGCACCGTATCCCCAAGATATTCACCACGTCGCTCCTTGGCGATAACTGTTGAATAAATTTGTCCGGTAGTAACGTTTGCAGTTCCGTGAAGGTTTGTATCTAAAAATCTTTCATAATGGCCAATATCTAAATCTGTTTCAGCCCCATCATCGGTGACAAATACCTCTCCGTGTTGAAAGGGATTCATCGTTCCGGGATCAACATTTAAGTATGGATCCAATTTCTGCATTGTTACACGGAGCCCACGAGCACGTAGAACTCGACCTAAGCTGGATGCTGTTAAACCTTTGCCTAAACTTGAGGCGACGCCACCTGTAACAAAAATATGCTTACTCACATGAGGGGCGGTCATGGAGCACTAACTTATCATCGATTCCCTAACAATGTGTAATAACTCAGCCGCATGTTGCTGCGCCGTTTGCGATTCTTCTTGCCCGCTGAGCATGCGCGCTATCTCGATCTTTCGAGCATCCTCATCAATGGTAATCACATCGCTTTGAGTGACGGAGCCACTTTCATTCTTTTTAACTACTAAATGGTGATCCGCCCAAACAGCCACCTGGGCTAAATGGGTAATAACTATTACTTGCGCATTCTGAGATAACTTAGATAAGCGCCGGCCTATTTCAATTGCAGCTTTTCCACCAACACCAGCATCTACCTCATCAAAGATATATGTGCCAATATTTTGGGTTTTAGCAATTACAACCTCCATTGCGAGCATCACTCTAGATAATTCACCACCACTTGCCACCTTATTTAGCGGTAACTCCTTGCCGCCTTGATGGGAACAAAAAAGTATTTCCAGATCATTAAATCCAAAAGCTGTGTAGCTAGATGATTTCTCTGGATCATTAACAGTGCAAATTATCTTAATTTCACCATTTGGCATTGATAACGCGTTGATCTCCTTGGTGACCGCATCTGACATTCTTGCAGCCGCATCAGAACGCTGCTGGGAAAGTTTCTTTCCCTCATTTTTAAGTTGCAGAAAAATTTTTTCAAGTTGCTCCTTGATTTTCTTAATTCGCTCTTCACCACCAGATAAATCTTCGATTCGAAGGGCGGCATTTTTGCCATCTTCGATTAACTGATCATAGGCAAGTGCTCGATCACTACCTTTACCGAATTTTTTAAGCAAACTATTGATTTCTGACTTTCGTGTTTGCAAAAACTCGAACCTTTTAGGATCAGCCTCTAGGTTACTGAGATAACTAGTTAAATCACTTGAAACATCTTGAAAACCAAGCAGCAATTCAAAGTAGCGATCTAGAATTACATCGAGGGATTCATCTTTGTCCTTTAATCGATCTAACTCCTTGCGGGCTTGTTGCATAGAATTAATTGCAGATGAATCGTCGTTCTCAAGGATATTAAGGGCAGCTGAAATATATTGATTTATATCTTCAACTGAACCAAGTTTAGATATCTCATTCTCAATCGATTCAATCTCATTGGATTTGGGATTAACAGCAGAGAAGGCCTTTACGAACTCCTTTAGTTCTGCGATCTCACTATCTCTTCTTTCAAGTTGCGATTTCAAATCTGATAGGCGCTTTTGAAGAGTGGAGAATTCCTCGAAGGTAGCCGAATAAGATGCGAGTGAAATCCCGCCGAAAGAATCAACTAAATCTCGTACGACATTTGGCTTAGTTAATCGAACTGCCGAAGATTGTTGATGAATCTCTACCAATTGATCAGAAAGCTCTGCAACAAAGGAGGCCGAAGTTAAAGCACCGCCAATTAATACTCGAGATTTACCTTGCGAACTAACAGTTCGGGTTATTACGGCAGATCCATCTTCAATCTGTCCACCGTTATCAGTGATTAAATTTGAAATATCTTCGTTCACTGAAAAGCGCCCGGTAACTGTTGCCCGATCTGCGCCAATACGAACCAAATCAGAGTCGGACTTGTTGCCTAAAACTAGTCCAAGTGCGGTTAGCACCATTGTTTTACCGGCACCAGTTTCACCAGTTAGAACTGTTAAACCATCGTTGAACTCAATATTAGAGGATTCAATAACACCCAAACTGCGAATGGAGATTTCTTCCAACTTAGTTGAAACAGTCTTAGCCACGCCAACCCTCTACTGGCAATTTGAATTTAGCCACCAAACGATCTGCAAAATTTGCAGTTTTAATATGTGCCAACAAAACATCTTTCTTATCGCTAGTTAAAATCACGCGATCATTTAATTGCAGTTTAGTTCTACGTAATCCGTCGGCATTTAAATCTGCTGATTCAGATTCTAAATCAATCACAACTTCAGATTCCGGAGAGACAACCATTGGCCGTGAAAACAGAGCATGCGCAGCTAATGGTAAAAGAACTAGAGCATCTACTTCTGGCCAAACTACTGGACCACCAGCTGAAAACGCATACGCGGTAGATCCGGTTGGTGTTGCACAAATAACCGCATCACACCCCCACCTAGATAGCGGGCGATGATCTATTTGTGTAAAAACTTCAATCATTTGGTGGTCATTACGCTCGATTATCACTTCATTAAGCGCCCAACCAGTTTCGATCTCTTTGCCGGATCTGATCAATTTATAATTTAATATCATCCGCTCTTCAACTTCATATGTTTTTTCAATTATTGCTTTAACAATCTCATCAGTAGAAGGTTTTTCAACCTCCGCCAAGAAACCAACATGTCCCAAGTTCATACCCAGAATAGGAACTTCTTGATTTCGAACTAATTCTGCCGCTCGTAAAATCGTGCCATCACCGCCCAGCACGAGAGCTACTTCTACCTTTGTTGATTCAATAAATAACTGAGTATTTGCAACCTCAATGTTTGCAAAAATCTCAAATCCATTCTTACTTAATTCAGAGATAAAGATCTTGGCCGCGGCCATGGCTTCACTGCGAGTTGGGTGAATTACCAAAAGACAAGAGCGATTATTAACGCCCACTATTGCGGCCCCACTGAAATTGCATGGTCTAAATCTACTTCTATTAACGCCGGAGCGTTTGCCTTTAACCACAAGAAATATTCAACATTACCTGCAGGACCGGGCAGTGGGCTGGCAACTACTCCCAAGCACCCAACCCCAAGATCATAAGCAACTTTGGCTACCTCTAGGACCGCTAATTTACGTAATGCGATTTCTCTTACAACACCCCCTGAACCTAACTTATCTTTGCCAACTTCAAATTGCGGTTTGACCATAAGTAGGTAATCAGTATCTGATTTGCTAACTGATATCAGCGCTGGGATTACTAGCTTTAACGAGATGAATGAGAGATCAGCAACAACTAAATCAACACGCTCTCCTAATTGCTCGGGAGTTAAATTTCGAATATTTACGCGATCAAAAATCTTTACTCTCTCATCATTTTGAAGTTCCCAAGCTAGTTGGCCGTATCCGACATCAACAGCAAAAACTTTCGCTGCGCCATTCTTAAGAAGGACATCGGTGAAGCCACCCGTAGAGGCACCTGCATCAAGGACAATTTTTCCAGCGATGTTAATTTCAGGAAACGATTGAATGGCACCATCTAATTTGAATCCCCCTCTAGAAACATAGGCACCTTTAGTCTCCTTTAATGTGATTGAAGTTTGACCATCTACTTGAGTTGCCGCCTTAGTGGCCGGAATCCCGGAAACTAGAACAAGTTTTTCATCAATTAATTTAATTGCGCTCTCGCGGGATCTAGCCAAACCTCTTCTAACTAGCTCCGCATCTAAGCGGGTTTTCATTATGGATTAAACGCCATCTAAATTGGAGAGTGCTTGCTGCAGAAGAGTATGGATCTCTTCAAAAGCATCACTGTGTTCACTAAGTTCCAATTGGCTTAGTGATGAAATGCGCTCTTTGATCATATTCAAGTCATTGGAAATCTGTGATGCTAAATCCATATCCATTATCGCGTAGCCTTTTTCGTTGCTTTCTTTACCGTTTTTTTCACTGTTTTCTTTTTACCAGACTTTGTTTTACTACCATTAGTTTTCTCATTCAATGCAGCCTTCAGGGCGTTTATCTCATTTTGCAATTTATCTAAATCACTTTGCTTGGCAAACCCTAGTTTTGCAACACTTTGAGATACTTCAAATTCAATCTTTTCTTTTATTGAATCTCCGCTGTCTTTCAACCAAACATTTAACGCAGCAGCAATTTCCGCAGGAGTTTTTTCACCATTGGATAATTTATTGGCATAATTTTTAAGTGAAGAGAAGAGATCTTGGCTCATGGTCATACCGTACCTAAATAGCGTAGATCTCGCTGGCTTCAACCTGCCACCGGCTGGCTAAACCGCTTGGTGAGTGCCAAAAACGCCTTCTAATCGCTCCTTTTACTTCAATCCACGAGTGCTCATCAAATTTCAAAGCAGTTTTTCGGTTCTTAGCTCCCCAAATCGCGACGTCTATGGTGTCTACCGAAACTTTGCTTTTGATTTTGGAGTTCTTTGGGCGACCTATGATTACCCGGAGCTCAACAACCTTATCGCCACTTGGCAGATCTTTCTCTATTGGAACTCCACTTAATCGACCTATTAAGGAAACTTCATTTAAATATTCAAATTGATCAGTGCTAGTTGAAATTTTTGCCATGTTTTCCTCTCGAAAAATTATTATTCGTATCTCCTTGAATTGGAAATCATTGCTTAGATCACCGACACAATTACGATTTTTCAAAATGGCTGTGGAAATAAAAAAAAAGAGCCACCAAATTATGTTTAGATAATCTGATAGCTCTTATAATTTGAGTCCGGCGGCGATCTACTCTCCCACAAGGTCCCCCTTGCAGTACCATTGACGCTGTAAGGCTTAACTTCCGGGTTCGAAATGGGACCGGGTGTTTCCCTTACGCTAAGGCCGCCGAAACATTATTGAGTTTTCAATCGAGTATCAAAATCATTAAAAATTAATTTAATAATTTATTTACTCCCGACCGTAGCTCGGGAACCACACAGTGAACGCGATTAATATTTGTTAGTAGTTAAATCCTCGACCTATTAGTACCGGTCAGCTCCGAGGTTTACACCTCTTCCACTTCCGGCCTATCAACCCAATAGTCTCTTGGGGGTCTTACCTGGTAAACCAGTGGGAAACCTAATCTTGAAGCGAGCTTCCCGCTTAGATGCTTTCAGCGGTTATCCCTTCCGAACG
>Ga0247722_10000223_pt1 | contig 36723 bp, 26 predicted proteins | sample MSEWelMarce3H_FC_FD_189094 | JGI IMG/M metagenome (GOLD analysis project Ga0247722, IMG submission 189094) | Subsurface sediment microbial communities from gas well in West Virginia, United States - MSEEL Well Study Marcellus 3H_FC | ecosystem: Environmental > Terrestrial > Deep subsurface >... | reverse complement strand
CCACAACTGTTGCGACATTAAGCACTCAAGATTTTGATTTTGGAACTTATTTTTCATTGTATCCAAATCCTGCGAAAAACGTTTTGAATATTCAGGCTAAACAAGATGTTGCGGTTAATTCTATTGAAATTTACAACCAATTAGGTCAAATTGTAATGGCAATCACAAACTTTGAAACCAAAATTGATGTAACCGATTTAGCATCAGGAACATATTTCGTTAAAATAAATACCGAAAAAGGTAGTGCCAATAGTAAGTTTGTGAAGGAGTAGATTTTTTGCAAACGCAACGCTAATTTTGATTTTCAATTACTTTTGGTTTTAGGCATAACCAAAAGTAGTTGAAAATCATTTTTTTTTAAGAAAATTTCAATTTAAACTCAGCTAAATTCAACTAGCCTATCAATAAATTTCATGCACTCATTTTCGAAATTATTGAGCAAATTTAAAATTATTTTGCCACGGATTAAAGGATTTTCACGGATTTTCTGAAATAAATTGGGTAAAATCCGTGCTAATCTGTGGAATCCGTGGCTTTTTAAAAAATAAAATAGCTCAGTTTATGAGTGTATTCCTTTTTCAGCAGACCCTAATTAAATCACTTCAAAAATAATAATATCCTAATTTTTTAAAAAAACCGTTAAACAACGTAGCAAATAAAAAAAATTAATACTATATTTGTCTAAAATAATAGCAATTTTTCCTCGTTAATTCTTATATAACATAAAAGTTGAAAATTTGAGAAGTATAGTATTGTATTTTAGTCTGTTTGTATCATTAAACTTGTTCTCCCAGCAGATAACAGTTGATAATACAAGCAATTCTCAGGAGCAATTGGTTAATCTTTTGCTAGGAAATTCTTGTGTAGGTGTTTCGAATATCAGTATATCATCACCACAGTCGGTGGCACATTTTAATAAAAATAATTCTACTTTTCCAATTAATGAAGGCGTAATTATCAGAAATGGAATTGCCACAAACACGCAAGGGCCTTTTACAAACACAAATTTAAGTTCACAAATTAATACCAACTCAGATGCTTTTTTACAAAATTTAAGTATTTCTAGTGGACAACCTTCAACAGTTACTGATGTTGCTTTTTTGGAGTTTGATTTTGTTCCAATTTCAAATAGTTTTAGCTTTAATTTTTTATTTGCTTCTAATGAATATGGTGAATATCAATGTGAATTTAGTGATGTATTTGCTTTTGTTTTAACCAATTTAAACACGAATTCGTCATCAAATTTAGCTGTTGTTCCGGGCACAAATATTCCCGTAACCGTTAAAGATATTCGTGACGCTCAATATAATTTTCCGGGTGATGAATGTGTTTCTGCAAATCAAGATTTTTTTGCGGTTTATAATCCTGCAAACCCGTCGGCTGCTACTTTAAATATGCGTGGCCATACCGTTGTGATGAGTGCTGCCTCAACAGTTATTCCTAATACACCCTACAAAATTCGATTAGTAATCGGGGATTATAACGATTCCAATTATGATTCTGCTGTTTTTTTAGCTGCAGGAAGTTTTGTAACCAATCTAGATTTAGGACCAAATCAAACAATTTGTACGGGTGATGAAATTCAGCTAAATACCAATTTAGATACCAATTTTACTTTTAAATGGTTTGAAAATGGAGTTGAAATTCCTGGAGAAACAAATCCTACTTATACCGTTAATCATCCTGGAACTTATACTGTTGAAGCAATAAAAAACACCTGTGTTATTACTGATACCATTGTTTTCAATGATTTAGTGGTCGAAACACCAAAAGATCTATTTGTTTGTAGAACAACAGCACCTTCGTACTCCTTCAATCTACTAGAAAATGATGCCGCTTTTTTAGGTATAAATACCTCTAATTATGAAATACTGTATTATGCTTCTTTAAATGCTATTGCAAATAATAATCCCATATCAACTGCTAATTTAACGAATTATCAAGTTTCAAATACACAGACAATTTATATCAAATTGAAAAACAGTAACACAGGAATTTTTTGTGATGCTGTTTATACCTTTCAGTTGGTAGTTACGCCAATTATAACAGCAACGCAACCGAACGATATTCCTGTTTGTGATACTCCAGGAGGTTTCCAATATTCGTTTGATACAGATTTAGGGATATATGCAGAAGTTTTAAATGGTTTACCTGCTTCAGAATATGATGTCTTTTTTTACAATACTTTAGCCGAAGCAATATCAAATTCAAATCCTATTTTGAGTACAATTATTCCTTTTGGAGCAACAACACACCTTGTTTATATTCGTTTAGAAAACAAACTCAACAGAAGTTGTTTTGGAACAACAATAGTAACTTTTATTGTAAACCCAAGACCATTAGTAGATGAGCTTGAGGATCCTATTGAATGCCACGAATATATCTTGCCGCCGCTTGAAAACGGAAATTATTTTACAGACACTAATGGTGGTGGAACCCCTTTATTTGCGGGCGATAGTATTGATACTGGTGGCACCTATTATATCTTTAACGGTCCAGATGCAAATGGATGTACGAATCAATCATCATTTGAAGTTACACTAATTGATGAATTTGATCCTTCATTAGATCATTGTGGAAGTTTTAATGTTCCTTATCCACCAAAGTTTGTTGGGAATTTTTATACCGAAATTGGTGGTCCAAATGGTTCCGGTGTGCTTGTAACATCTGGAACGGTTTATACCAATACAACAAACGAAACGATTTCAGTTACTTTGTATTATTATGCTGAAATTGAGGGCTCTTTATGCCGTGATGATGCTTTTACTTTTTTAATTCATCCAAGTCCAATTGTTTCCACTTTAGGAAGTTATATCGGTTGTAATTCTTATGTTTTACCTCCAGTTGCCAATGGGAATTATTTCAGTCAACCAGGCGGAACGGGTACTGCATTATTTGCTGGAGACGTGATAAGTGTTTCAGGACCCAATTATCCTGGAACGTATTATATTCATGATAAAATTGAACATCTTACAAGCACAAATGAAGTAGGGTTTTGCGGAATAGATAATGCTTTTGAAGTAAAATTAGTAGATACAACTATTTTTCAACCATTGACAGATTGTACTATTCAGTTGCCGTTTATTACTTTTGGGGGTTACTTTACTGAACCAAATGGTGGCGGCACTCCAATAACAAATTATACAATAACAACTTCGCAAGTAGTCTATTATTTTGTGCCAACCACAACTTTACCAAATTGTACCGCAAATCTCAATTATGATATTACCATTAAGCCAGGGCCTCCAATTGATAATGTGCCAAGTGGTAATTTCTGTGGAAAATTTGTTTTACCCGTTTTACAAAATGGAACCTATTATAAACTTCCTGGTGGTCCCACAACAGTAGGGCAGCAACAATTGAATGCGGGTCAAGTTATTGATTTGTCAGGCTTGAATCTAGCTCCTGGAACTTTTTATATTTTTGATGGTCCAAATGAAAACGGATGTATCAGCGAAAATAGTTTTACAATTTCGGTTTCGCCTTTTCCTCCTGCAGATGGGGTTTTAAGTGAAACAAAATGTTCGCCATATACGATTCCAACCCCTGTGAATGGAACAATTTATACACAAAGCGGTGGCCCATCGGGTGGCGGATCTGTTGTTTCCTCTTCAACGGTTTTTAATTCTACACAAACTTTCTATTTGTATAACATGGATGCCACAACAGGTTGCAAAGTTGATAAACCATTTACAATTACGTATCATGGAATCAATTTACCTGTTTATCAAGATGTTCGAAAATGTGATCAAGATAATTTTCAATTACCTGCTTTAACGCATACTGTTACCAGTCCATTTAATTATTCTATTGGGTATTTTTATAGCCCAAATGGTGAAAATCCAGTGCTTCCGAATACGGTTTTCAATACACCTGGCAGCACAACTATTTATGTTTTTGCCAAAAATGGAGACCGGATAGTTTGCACGCAAGAGGCTAGTTTTCAAATTATTATTTCTGAAACACCTAATTTGGCAGCGTTGAATCTTGTTTTCAATGCCGAAGCTTGTGATACCTATGTTTTACCAACGCTTCCTACAACGAATTACAACATTCACTATTATTCACAATCAGGAGGAAATCCAGCACATTTAATAACGAATTTAACTATTGGGACACCAGGGAATTTCACTTATTATGTGTACGCTTCTGCCACAAACAACCTGAATTGCAACGATGAAATCGCTTTTAATTTCACGATTCATCCGCTAAGAGAAATTACACTAAAAGACGGAATTATTTGTGTAGATGCTATTACCGATACGGTTTATAGACCTTATACACTAAACACGGGATTAAGCCCAAATGAATATACCGTTAATTGGTATTTAAATGGTGTTTTGATGGGTACAGGAACAAGTTATATTGTTACCAAAGCAGGTACTTATGATGTAGAATTTATAAAACTAACTCCAGATATAGGTGCTTTATGTAGTTATGAAAACACTAGTGTAACGATCTCACAATCAAGTCCTGCAGTGGCTAATTTTGAGGTAAGTAGCCCTTTTGAAAACAATACATTTATTACCGTAAACATCACAAATGGATATGGCGAATATGAATATCAACTAGAGGGAGCTAATGGATTTGTGTCGGAAATTCAAAGTAATAATGTGTTTATAAATTTAGCAACTGGTGAGTATTTTATTAATATTTATGATCTTTATGGTGATTGTTCACCCACACGTTTAGGGCCTATTTATATCGTGAATTACCCTAATTTTTTCACACCAAATGGCGATGGTATTCATGATACATGGAACATCTGGGATTTGAGTTATCAAGCTGATGCCCTAATTTCTATTTTTGACAGACAAGGCAAACTGTTAAAACAAATTGCACCTAACGGAATCGGGTGGGATGGTACTTATAACGGGGCTAATTTACCTTCCACAGATTATTGGTTTTCAGTAGATTATGCATTGCAAAATAGTGGAATCCGAAAAATTTTTAAAGCCCATTTCACTTTAAAACGATAAGTTATTTAGCATTAAAAAAGTTATTAACATTAACATTTAAAAGGTTTATTTTTCCAGAAATGAAAAGTAAATTTACACCATGTATGCATTAGTTGATTGTAATAATTTTTATGTGTCTTGTGAACGTGTTTTTCAACCGCAATATAACGGCAAAGCAGTAGTTATTTTGTCTAATAATGACGGTTGCGTAATTTCGCGAAGCAACGAGGCAAAAGCGCTTGGAATTCCGATGGGAGTTCCTGAATTTAAGATTAAAGATTTAGTAAAAACTCACGATATAAAAGTGTTTTCCTCTAATTATGCCCTATACGGAGATTTGAGTCAGCGGGTTATGAAATTACTAGAGCAATTTTGTCCAAGCGTTGAAGTGTACAGTATTGATGAAGCTTTTTTAAATTTCGAAGGTTTGAATTTAGATTTTCATCAATATGGCGTTTCTATGCATCAAAAACTAATAAAATGGCTTAGTATTCCCACCGGAATTGGTTTTGCCCCAAGTAAAGCTTTAGCTAAAATTGCGAATAAAATTGCCAAAAAATTTCCAGAACGCACACAAGGTGTCTATGTAATTGATACCGATGAAAAACGAATTAAAGCCCTAAAATGGACTAAAATTGAAGACGTTTGGGGAATAGGACATCAATTAACTAAAAAAATGAAAGCCCGAAATATTCAAACGGCTTATGATTTTATTTTACCCGAACATGCCCTTTTTATCAAAAAAGAGATGGGAATCGTTGGGATACGCCTAAAGATGGAACTTGAAGGCAAATCGGTATTAGGATTTGAAGAACCTAAAACCAAGAAAAATATTGCCATTACTAGAAGTTTCGATAAGGAGCTAACTGATTATTTTGACTTAAAAGAGCGGGTTTCCACTTTTGCTACTATTTGCAGTGAAAAACTAAGAAAGCAGGATTCCTGTTGCTATGGCGTAACTTTATTTCTATGCAAAGACAGATTTAAAGCCAATGGTGAACGGTATTATTTTTATAAGACGGAAACACTTTCTTTTCCAAGTAATACGGCCTTTTCAATTAGTAATTTAGCTTTAAAAATGCTTCAAGAATTGTATATCGCAGGTTCAGGATACAAAAAAGCGGGTGTAATTGTTACACAAATTATCCCTTCGGCACAGCGGCAATACCATTTATTTGATGATGAAAATCCAAAATTTCAAAAAATAATGGAAGTAATGGATAAGAAACATTTGAAATTTGGAGAACGTAAAATTCGATTCGGCAATCAAGATTTGCAAAAGACATGGAAAATGAAACAGCAGCATTTGTCTCAAAAATATACCACAAACATTGATGAAATTCTAAAAATAAAGTGTTAATGAACTCAAAATTATATTTCTATATCCCAGATTTCACAAGTTCTGAAGGGCAACAATTTATTACTAGTGGAATAAAAGCTGGATTTCCGTCGCCAGCAGCAGATTTTGAAGAAAACAAAATTAGTATTGATACTATTGTTGTAAAAAACAAAGAAACCACATTTTATGCCAAAGCAAGTGGAAATTCCATGATTGGAGCAGGTATTGATGACGGTGATATTCTGGTGATTGACAGGAGTTTAGAACCACAAAATAATAAAATTGCGGTTTGTTTAATTGACGGTGAATTCACTGTGAAACGCATCAAAAAGGAGGAAAATGAACTTTTCTTGATGCCTGAAAACAAGCAATACCAAGCCATAAAAATTGAAGAACATAATGATTTAATTATCTGGGGATTAGTTACTTATGTAATTAAAAAAATGCTTTAGAATCTTTTTGAATGATGTTGTTTTTGTTACCGAATTATGGTTACGCTAATTCAAAAAACTTCAACTGAAAAAAGGATTACGACACCGAAAAATCCCATCTAACCCTGATTGAAGCGGCATCCTCGATGTACAAAAAAAGGGCTTTTGCCCGAATTTTTTGGACAGACGAGATAGAGCGGAAAGCAGGAATATGGAAACCAAGAATGCTTAAACTCAAACACTAAAAAAGTTTAGGTAATACATAAAAAAAAACAAAAAAAACCGAATAAACATTTGTTTGTTCGGTTTTTTTGTTGTTATTTTTCTGTTACCTAAATAGGTTATATATTTTATTATGACAGCAACAAAAAGCACGCACCCTGATTGGGTTCTTATACACAAGAAAACAAACACAGAAATTAAAAAAATAAATAATAAATTTTATCTCTATGGTGTGAAATCTGTTTACGACAAAACCATTAAACGTTCTAAAAAAATTTCTCTTGGAATTCTAGGAAGTATTACCCCAAGAAAAAGGATTTGTACCTCTGAAAAAAATGAATTAAAAATAAAGGGGCAAAAATCTTATTACAACAAGTCTGTATTGGCTTTTGAGTATGGTTTGGCAAAATGGCTTTTAGAAACATTTGATAATGAAGGTATTACTTAAGAATTGAAAAAAAAAATTTCCCAATCATTGGAAATTTATTATCCTTATGGTTTATTGTAGAATCGGGTATAAAGCGGCTTTAAAAAATGTACCGTTCTTTTTGGAGCAATCTGCTTTATGCGATTTATTGGGTTTTGAAGAAAAACTAAGCATCCAAAAATGTAGTGATTTTTTATTTGAATTAGGTTCTAATCCAAAAAATATTCACGAATTCATGAGCCCGAAAAATAAAGATTCCAAAACAGTTTTAATAGATGCGACCGATATTGCATTACAATAAAATAATATCGCACTAGCTCAAAAAGGATATAATCAGAATATGGATTTTCAACGTCAGTTTGTTCTACTCTATCTCTATGACGCTACTACTTTAAAACCTTTGTATTATAGAATTTTTCCCGGCAACATGAAAGATGTTTCCACACTAAAAAACACTATTTCCATCAGTGGGCTTGAACAATGCGTATATATCGCCGATAAAGGATTCTTTTCCGAAGCTAATATCGTAGAACTCGAACGCTTGAATATGCAATATATCATTCCTCTGAGAAGAGTTAATAAAAAAATCCCTTATCACCAAATAAAAGATATCGAACTTACTGAAAATTATTTTGAACATGCCGAACGATTTATTTTTCACGCTCAGGGTTTCAAACTAGAAAACAGAACCATAGAATTGTTTTTGGATGGAAAGCTAAAAGAACAGGAAAAAAATGACTATCTCAAAAGAATAAACACGCTGCCAGAGGATTTTTCTAAAGCGAAATTCAATGAAAAGATAATAGCAATGGAACCCTAGCATTGATTCATAACACACAATTAACTTCTGAAGAAGCCTATAAAGAATATAAATCAAGATTGCAAATAGAGCCGTTTTTTGATTATTACAAAAACACCTTAGACGCGTCTTGCACCTACATGCAAAGAGAAGAGTCCCTAAACGGATGGATGTTCATCAATCATCTTGGAATGCAAATTATATACACACTATTTCACAAATTGAAAAAAACGCCTATGACAAAAAAGCTGATGCTAAATCATAAATACGCTATAGAAGATACAATTGAACATTTAAAATCGATAAAAAAAATACAATTCTCCAAAGATGAATTCGTAATATCTGAACAAAACAAGCTAACCAAAGTACTCCTAGAAAAACTTAAGTTATCTATTACCTAAAAATTTTAGTGTCTTGGGTTAAAGATATTTAGTTGTTTTTTCTAGAAATTTTAGCAAAAAATAATAAGTATAATGAACTATATTATGGGTATAAAGTTGAAATAATATATTTGACCCAATAAAATATGAATTATTAAAAATATTTTGAAAATATTTTTGAAATCATCAAAATATTTCTTTTATTTGTGAAATTTTACAAGACATTAAACCTTTTCATGATTTAATAGTCTAAAAACCTAATTTGCATAGAATATGGAAAATAAATATTCGAGAAGAAACTTATTTAAAAAAGTATTCCTTCGAAGAGAAGAAAATAAAGACCCTCTTTTTGAAAAATATAAAAGAAAAAATTATGGTTTAAGAAGGTATCAGCCTACTGTCACAAATGCCGAAAACTATAGAATTGGAAACATAACAAGTGGTCTAACGCCTTATACTGGAGCTTGGAACACCGCTTCCGTATTGCATTTGTTGCGAAGAACACAATTTGGCTTTAAATTTTCAGATGTAAATGGTTTAGAACAAGCCGGACTAAATTCAAGTGTCAATTCGCTTTTAACCATTCCAAATACAGTAACAAATCCACCCGTTAATTATTATGAAAATGTTTTTGCTGACGAAGGAAATATTCCTTATGGAAGCGATTGGACCCAACATGCGTTCAATTCAAATTCGGTTGGAAACACAACAAATGTTTATCGAATTACCGGTCTTTCTGCCTGGAATTTAGGACAAGGATTAAACCAACAACTCAATATAAGGGAAAAAATGACTTGGTTTTGGTATCATTTTATTCCAATTGATTTTAATACCGTTAGAGTTTCTCAAAATATTTATTGTGGGTCTAATTCGGCACGAATATCCCACGAATACATTCAAAATTTTAGGAATAACGGTTTAGGAAATTTTAAAACCTTAATGCGCAATGTAGCAACGCAACCTGCAATGATGTATTATCTTAACAATCAGGCTAATACAAGCAGTGCGCCAGACGAGAATTTTGCACGAGAAATTATGGAGCTTTTCACTTTAGGAAAAGATCCTTTAAGTCAATTTACTGAAGCAGATGTGCTTGCTGCTGCTAAAATATTAACGGGTTGGAGGGTTCAAAATCTAAATTCACACCCTACAACTACCTCTTTTGTAGCAACACAACACGACAATTCAAACAAAACATTTTCTGCGTTTTTTAATAATACAACTATAACAAATAACGGAAGTGCAGAATTAGATGCGTTTATAGATTTGATTTTTTCAAAGTCGCAAGTAGTTTCCGAATATATATGCCGCAGATTGTATCGCTATTTTGTGTATTATGACATTGATGCCAATATTGAAGCGAATGTAATCGTTCCTTTAGCACAACATTTTGTTGCAAACAATTGGGAAATTGCACCTGTTTTAGATAAATTATTCAAAAGCCAACATTTTTATGATATGGCAAATTATGGTGTGTATATCAAATCTCCATTTGATTTAATTCTTGGAAGTATGCGTACTTTTAATTTGAATTATAATGTTTCAGACGCTACTAATCATCATGCTCAATATTATGTTTGGGGCGCCATAAATACAAGGTTTTTAGTTCCTATCGATCAATCAATGGGAAATATGCCTAATGTTGCGGGTTGGCCTGCTTATTATCAAAATCCAAATTTTCATGAATATTGGATCAATTCCAATACCATTCAAAAAAGAGCTGCTTTTATTGATGGAATATTTAATGGATTCAACCTCACCTATAACGGTTTAACAACTCGCATTGAGGTAGATGTAATTGCATGGGTTTCACAATTTTCGGCAGCAACTATTGAAGACCCAGATGCTTTAGTAAATGAATGTGTTAACTATCTATTGCCTGTAGATATAAGTGCTACTGCAAAAACAAATTTGAAAGTACAAAATTTGTTGTCCAATCAACTACAAAATTATTATTGGTCAGATGCTTGGAATAATTATATTGGCAATCCGACAAACAACGGTTTTAAGAATATAGTAAAATCAAGACTAAAGAGTTTGCTTGTTTCTATCACCCAATTATCAGAATATCAATTAATGTAATTGCTATGAAAAGAAGAAATTTTATAAAAACTACAGCTTTAGCAACAGCACCTTTGTTAATTCATGGTGTACCTGTTATAGCATCTTCAAAATTGGATAGTATAACGCTAGAAAAAATGGCACTTTCTGCAATTAATTGTGGCAAAATATTAGTTATTATTCAACAAAATGGAGGAAATGACGGTTTAAACACGGTGTTTCCATTAGATCAATGGAGCAAACTATTTAATGCTCGCTCGAATATTTTAATGGACGAATCTAGCGTATTGACATTAAACAACAATAGCTCAACGGGTCTTCATCCTGCAATGACAGAAATGAAAAATCTGTATAATAATGGCAAAATGATGATTGTTCAAGGAGTGTCGTATCCAAATCCTAATTACAGCCATTTTAGAGCAACCGATATTTGGTTCACGGCATCCGGAAGCAATCAAAACCTTGATAGTGGTTGGCTGGGAAGGGCATTAGATATTAAATATCCGAATTACCCAACAGCGTATCCTTCAGCTGAAATGTCAGATCCATTAGCCATACAAATAGGTTCCACACTGCCTTTTTCATTGCAAGGTCCAAATATGAATATGGGATATAGTGCTCCCGATCCGAACGCCCTTTTAAATGTAATAAATGGTATTACCGACCCTGCACCTAATTCTGATTATGGACACGAGCTTACTTTTCTTAGGTTGATGAAAGACCAAAGTAATGTGTATAGAAATGTGATCCAAGCCGCTTATAACAGCCCTTTGAACTCGGGAGTAACTTATCCAACGAACAATAAACTAGCCGATCAATTAAAAATTGTTGCCAAGTTAATTAATGGAGGATTGCAAACGCCAGTTTATATTGTAAACCATCCGAACACCCATGATACCCATGAAAATCAAGTCAATAGTACTGATAAAACACAAGGTTCTCAGGCGGTTAACCTAACGCTATTGTCGCAAGCCATTGGTGCTTTTCAACAAGAAATAACCTACATGGGCAAGGAAGATTATGTAACTGGAATGACTTTTAGTGAATTTGGAAGAAGAATAAAAAGTAATGCCAGTATGGGAACCGATCATGGTGCTGCTGCTCCTGTTATATTTTTTGGAGGAGCTTTAAATACAAGCCCAACAGCTGTTGCAGCTACTGCTTTTCCTGTTCCTGGAATGATAGGAACTAGTCCAGTATTACCCACAAATGCAACTACAAGCAGCCAAGTTCCTATGCAATTTGATTATCGACAACTCTATACAACCGTGATGCAAGATTGGTTGTGCATGTCTGAAAGTGAAGCTACTGAAGTTTTAGGTGGGAATTATGTGAAATTACCCATATTTGATAGCACCTTGCTCAGTACTATAAATTTTGATGATTCAGTACATTTAGAAATAAAACTTTATCCAAATCCATCAAGCGATGGTATTATTTCTTTATTGTTTCCCGAAGTAGTAAACACCAATGTTCAATTTACGGTTTTTTCCATAAATGGCAATTTAATCGAAAACAGCATTGTATATGTTACAGACAAAAATGTAACCTTAACTTATCCAAAACTAGCATCAGGCAAGTATATTCTTTCAATAGAATGGAATAGACAAAAAGTGTATAAAAAGTTTGTGATTTTGTAAAGATTGCTTTTACCAATATAAAACCCCGCAAATTTGATTTTGTGGTTTTTTTTGTTTGAGGGCAAAGAATGCAATTTCGTGCTATTTGGTAAATAATTTAAAATCAGTTACTTAATATCACTGAGTTTAAAAATAATCACTATATTTGGTTAATTATAAAGTTGAGTATAGCTCACTAAAAACAGACCCTTTGCTTTGCTAAACAGTAAAAAACTGCATGTATTTAGTAGAGCCGCGTGCAACCTTGCCAAAATATCACATAAAAATACCGTTAAAAAACGGTAAAAAAATGGGTTTTTTAACGGTAGTTTGAAAAGCAAAATCGATATACTTTTGTAATTTAATATAAAAACATAGAAATAAAAAATAGTAAATCATTTTATATTATTAAAAGCGAAACCCGAAAAGCTATTAGAGTACGGAAAATTAAAACTTTATATCATGAAAACAATATTGATTAAATTTACTTTTATGTGTTTATTTATCGTTTTTGGAATTAGTTGTTCCGACAACGACCAGCCAAATCCAACACCAAGCTGTCAAAACACAGATATTCTTGGTATAGGTTTCTTACCAGCAGATATTGGAAATGCTAGTAGTTCGCAATTATTTGGATATCTAAATAATTCAACCTCAACATCTACTTTAAACCCAATAAATACTATTAGTTTAACAAACCCAGCAACACCTTCTACTTTGCAAATGTCTTCTGCAAACAATGCTGTATATAATGCAGTAACTCAAGAATACAAACTTGTAATTGCTGAAGAACGAAGAATGATAACCTTAAATTCAACAGGTGCAATTACTCATACTCCTATTGTAACGGGTTTACCTTCTCCTGATATTACTAATGCTCCAGTTTATTTAAATAGCAATTTATATTTTGGTCATCTTTCAAATTCATCAGGAAATTTAGTTTTTGATGTATTAGATAATAATTATACTTCTGTAAAGACAATAACAATTCCAAGTGCAAATAGAAGTGGAAATTATGACTGGAATTTTACTTCTGCAACCAATGGCGTAGATGAATTATACTTTGCAATCGCAAACAATATTATTATATATAATACTGTTTCCAATACCATTTCTGCTAATATGGTTACAGGAGCACCAATTCCAACTGGAACTATTATTGGATTAGAATATAAAGAAAATGATAAATTATATGCACTGCATGAAGATTGGGATATTTCCTCAATTCCAAATTCATTACTTAATAACACAAAATTAGTAGAGTTAAATATCGCTAATCCGTCTTCCATAACAAAAACTACAGTAATTGATTTAGGCTTTGATGTGAATTTTGAGTTTTTTAGCACAAATTATAATGAATGTAATCAAAAATATTATATTTCTACAATAGCTTCTGGATCAAGTGGTTTAATATCAAAAAATTTGCGAATTGATTTAGCAGGAACCCCCACAATTGTTCCCGATTTTACAACATTTGGATGGATTGCAGGAATGACACTTAAAAAATAATTTAAAATATTTATATGAAAAAGTTTAAACAATTTGTATTATTCATTATAGTTTCAATTTCTATATTTGGTTGTGATTCAAATGATGATAATGATGCTACAACTTTATGCAATTCAAATTTTATTGCATTTACTTCAACTAAATATTTCCCAAATGCAACAGATGATTTTGATATTTACAAATATCCAAAATCTACTACCTTGGATTTGAGTAATGGTGCAAATTTAACTCTAAATGCTAATCCATTTATTACTGCTGAATATTTATTTGATAATACAACACTATATAATACTTCAGCCAATGAATTTATTTGTCATTTACCTACACATTCAAGATTTATTAAGTACAATATGTCAACAGGTGTTGTTAGCAATAATAACTATCCTATTAATTCGGGTATTAGAAAACCTTTTTTATTGAATGGTGTACTAAAATTTTTGAAATATTCTAACTATGTAAATAGTTATTCAACAACGAGTTCACAAAACTATATTTCATCCTATGATATTCAAATTGCCGATGAAAACGGTGTGGGTTCTGGGACAACTTATACTGTTCCCTTTTTAGAATCTGATGGCGTTCAAATTGAAAATTCGAGTGCATTTGTTATTTCAAATAAACTATTTTTTCTTGCTGGGTGTTCTGTAGTGATAATTGACCTTTCAACAAATATAGTTCAAAAAAAGAATCTTTATGCGTATGATTATAATAACAATAGATTATTCACACGTGGTTTGCATCTAAAAGACAACAATACTTTAGTCTTTTTTAAAGGTGAAGCTTTGTCTTCATATAACATAAAAATAGAAAAAATTGATATTGCTAACTTGTTAAGTTCTTCAACAAACTATGCACCACAAACTATTTTCAATTTCAATGATGCAACAATAACCGGAAGTAACCCAGGTGTTTCAATAGGATTATTAATAAACAGAATGGATGGTAGTGCATTTGCATTTGATAAATGTGACAACAATTATTATTTTACAAGTGATGATGGAGCACCAAATGCTCCAGAAGGCTATATCTACGAGCTAAGAACAAATTCTAATGCTATGAATATTTATCCGAAAGTTACTGGAAAACATTTCTTTGGAATTGGAATTCAACAATAATTTTTTAAAAAAGGTGTAACCCAAAAAACCATAAAAGAGTAGGGAAAATAAAACTTTTAATAATGAATTACAAAATTAATTTAGTCTTATTGTTTGTATTTATTACTGCAATGAGTTTTGCCCAACAGCTCAAAGAAGAAAGAGGGCATGTTACGCTTCTAAAAAAGAATGGCGAAAAAGCTATGGTAAACCAAACCAATACAACAGATTATGTGGGTCATGTTACCTTATTGCGTTTTTCGCAATTATATCTTGGTGGCGGTTTATTGATGCCGAGTAGCACTACTAAAGACGGTGCCAATTCAGTAAACGGTCTTGATTTGAATATTGGATATTATCATCCTATTTGGGCTTGGGAAAAAAGCATGATTTCTTTAGGTCTTAATGCAGAGTTGGGATATAATTTAGGAAATGGCGAACGAGATACTAAAAATCAATACACCATATATAACCTTGCTGGGCAAAGCCAATTGCCAACTGTTTCAGAAAGAGGAACAGGTTCACCACGTTCACAAGGTTTCAGAGGTGTAGCAGGTTTGCAACTAAATGTGCATTTGGGCGATAAGTTTACTTTATCACCCATTCTAAATGCAGGATATTTAAGCACTACGCACAAATCTTTCTCGGTAGAAGAAACTATCTATCCACAAGGAAATGAATTTACCTATACTTTATTAGCTCAAAAAGAAAGCAAGACATCAGGTTTAGGCATTTTACCAAAACTACGCATGACCTACAACATTACCCCAAGAATAGGAATTTGGCTGGAAGGAAACTACACCATGGGACCAAAAATTAAAACTGAAGTTACCACTTTTACACCAGAACCAAGCGCAGGTGTTGATGGCACTTACACACTTTCGAAATTTGAAAATGGTAAATATACCACTTCCAAAAGAGAAACGAGTTATAGTGCTGTGGGAGTAAATGGTGGGATTGTTTTTAGTTTGGGGAAACCGAAAGAGTCAAAAAAACCAAAACCAACTGAAAAGCAAACCACACAAGTTGAAAATAATAATCCTACAAAAGATAATGAACTAGATATAACTAATTCTAACGGAGAAATTTTTACCACTACTTTGATAAAAAAGGATAAAATCGATAAAAAAAATTGTATAAAAATACTTTCGCCAAGTAATGCAAGTAATCAAAATGTCAATGAAAACGTAAAAATTCTTATAAGCAACGAGGGAATAAAACAATCCGAAGTAGATATAAAAATCTATAAAATTTCTAATGACAAAAACTTCTGGAACAAACCTGAAAACAGAAAAGATTTGCTTGATATACAAAATACCGTTTTTCTTTCTGGTAAATTTGAGAAAGAATCTGAAGCTACTGGTTTCAAACCAATTTCAGTTGATGCAAAACAAAGTGGTGTTGTATTAGAATCAAATATTGACAAAGGCAAACTTACCGAAGGAGCCTACAGAATGGTTGTTATTAGTAATTGTGGAGTAACTTCAAGTAACTTTATGGTTTCATCTTCTGCTTTAACTACCATTTCTTTAACCACCAATTGCAAAGAAAAATTTGGTGATTACACCTACACTTTTGCAGTAAAAAACACAGGAACTGCGCCAATAAACGTAACCAGCATTCCTTCATTTACAAGTTCTACAGGTACTATTTCTGGATTTTCTTTATCTCCTACCTTACCAATAGTAATTATTGCAGGTGGAACACAGACTTTCACAGGAAGTTTCACCTATTCTGGAACATATACTGGTGATGTATATGCTACCGTTTCTGGCCATCAGGTTGGGAATGTAAATCTTACCAGCCAAGATACAGAGCAAGGCGAATTAAAATCTTGCATCTGTGATTTCTGTAACAAAGTTTTAGAATTTGATGGAGACAACTCTCCAACGCCAACCTATTCTGCAACCAATAATTCATTAACTATAAACCAAAATTGGTGGAATATGAACACATCAGTAGTAACTGTAGTAGGTGCAAAAGCGGAAATTGTAAGTTTTGAAAGAGAAGTAAGTGATGATTGTATGAAATGTGATAAAGACTCTAATCAATGGGGGAATTTCATCAGTGGTAGTTCTGGTACTACTAATGGTTCGTTCGGAAATGCTACTGGTTCTGTAACAGGAAACACCCATCATACTTTGTATTTTGATAAACCAAACACTTACTCCTTTACCACCACTATAAGTTTACCACCATTATCTACATTAAAGTGTTGTTGCGAAAAAATTAGATATAAAATTAGATATACCTATATTTTTAAAGACCAAAACGGAGATTGCAAAATGTGTAGTGCGGTGTTTGAATATTTCTATCAACGTGGCCAATGCCCTAGAATAAATCCTACCGGAGGATATAACCAGTATGAAATGTCAGTAGATCCTAAAAACTATAATAATTTTAAAAATTAATAACATGAAAAATATAAAATATATCATAATCTTTACTTTTTTATTTTTTAATATTAAAAGTTTTGGGCAATTTCCTTTGCAATTTGGGGATGGTGTGATTACGCATAGTCCTAATACAGTTACAAATTCAGGTTTTTCTACTACTCCTGCTGTTGTAAGAGTAATACACACTTCTAATACTTCTACAGCGCCACTTGGTTCTACTTGGAATGCTCTTTCACTAAAACAACCTAATGATTTTTATAGTAATTGGAATGTAAATAATTTAGGTTATGTTTTTGGGATTACAATAGATCAAAACTCCAAACCTAATGTGTATGTTTCTTCCACCCAAATTTATTCTAATTCTAATCTAAACAATAGAAAAGTATGGAGACTAGACGGAATTTCAGGTCTACATTCATTACTTTACGACTTTAATAATCCTTCAGGAACAGGAAGCACAACAAGTACAAAATCTTTGGGAAATTTGAAATATACTAAAATAGGTTCTACAGAAAATATTTACGTTTCAGATTGGGAAACTGGTGAAATACACAGACTTACTGGTAATTCTACTACACCAGTTTTGTGGGCAAATCAACAAGCTTTTAATCCTAAATTTGGAAAACAAGTTGATGATAAAACAGAAATGCCTTATGGTTTGGCTGTAAGAAAAATTTCTGCAACAAGTTACAAATTATATTATTCTAAAATTTCAACAAATAGTAATTCTAATTCTATTGGAGGCTATGGAAATAATGAAATTTATTCTGTAGATATTAATCCTGTAAATGGTGATTTTATGCCATCAACAGAAACAATTGCAAATATTCCTAATATAAATCTTGCTGCAACAAGTTGGAATGGATTTACAGGAGGAGTTTCTTACAGTTGTTCAATTTTACCAGTTATTGCAGACATTGCATTTACTAATGATAGCAAAAAAATGTTGGTAGGGCAACAACCTTGGGGAAGTTTTGGGATTTTAGCACCACATAATGGGCATGTAAAAGAATTTGAAAATAGTCCATATCTTTCATCTACATGGACTAATACAATTAATCAGTTTCCTGCTGGACAAAATATTTTTGGAGTAGGGAGTTGCCCTATTGTAGGAAATAGAAATTCTGTTGGTGGTATAAGTTATTCTGATAATATATTACAAAAAAACGCCCAATTTGATTGCGATAAATCTGTGTATTTTACCGCTGATTACATAAATGTTGATATAGGAAGCAATACTGTTTACGGAGTTCAGGGGATGAATTCAACAGGAGGATCTATCTCTAATTCTATATGGATTGATGCAGATGACAATTTAAATTATTATGACAAAACATATTTAGGAGATGTTGAAATCCATAAAAATACAAATTGTAGTCCCTGCCAATGCGGACAATGGGAAAATATTGGTCTTGGTAATACTGGAAATTGGTGGATCCCAAGTTCTTCGTCTACTCCTCCAACACTTACTTTCAACCAAGGAAGTTCTACAGGTGTTTTGTTCCCTCATTATATCTGTAACGGAAATTGTGCTGCAACATTTACTTATAGTGTAACTAATTCCAGTGGAACAACTACTCCTTTGGTTGGAACTACTAATGTAGATTTATCTCAACCTGTAATTAAAAATTTACCTTGCGGAAGTTATTTCATCAATATTAAACCAAAATGTGGAAATGTAGATTGCCCACAAATCAGAATTCCTTTGGTGATTGTTTGTCCTCCTCCTTGTGATGATTGTGGAGGTAATGCAAGTGTAACTTCAAACGGAACGCCTACCATTTCAAACGGAACTATTATGGGTAATTTTACTATCAATAATTCAAAACCAGTTTCAGAAGTGAGAGTTTTGGTAGAAGAATTTAGGGTTACATCTGCTAATGAAAACTGTTTAATCTGCAAAAACCCTCCAAAAACATGGGGAAGTATACAATCTGCAACTTTGGGTACACTTTCTCCTGCATTTAGTAATGCATTAACTATTGATAACAGAGAAGTTGTATTCAATAACAATGCTGTTTTGCCAATGCCTTCTAATATGGCAATTACACTGGCATTACCACAAGCTGTGAAGTTAAGTTGCTGTGAGGTTCAGGTAGAGGTTTGTCTTAAATTCATTATCAGAGATGTAAATTGCTGTGAGAAAGAAATTTTAAAATGTTTTACTTTTAAACTTCCACAATCTTCTAATTAAGATGAATTTAAAAAAAACAGCTTTTAACTACAACAGACACTCAAATTGGGTGTCTGTTTACATACCTTTTGTTTTAATTAGTTTTCAAATATTAAATGCTCAAACATTTGTTGAAAGAAATGTTGAATTACATGATTTTTATAATGAGTTTTTTCAACAAGAAATTCCTATTGAAGTTTCTGGATTGCCTACAAAAATTGATGAAAATTTCGGAATTGAAAGTGTTGAAATCACTTTGCATCACAATAGAACCAGCGATTTGAAAATCCAGTTGCAAGCTCCTGATGGAACTACATCTTGGGTTACTAATAGAAACGGAGGTATCGATGGAAAGAATTATATTCAAACCAAGTTTTCTTTTTTTGGAAAAAACGGGAGAATAAATGCTGCCAAAAATCCTTTTACTGGAGAATATATTCCCGACGGACAATTTAATTATTTCAACAATTCTCAAAACCCAAACGGAACTTGGAAATTACTGATTGAGGATTTAAAATCTGAAGAAAAAGGAATTTTAGATGAAGTGAAAATAACTTTTGGCAATCATCCTGCATTCATCAAAAAAAGACAAATTTGTAGTTTTGATACACCTCAATTTTGTAAAAACAATGGTAAATCTACAGAACTACTTCCAGATTTAGTAATCGTTCCTTTTTTTACAAAGACACAATTTCAAGAATTCGGAAAAGATGATGCTCAATATCCTTCGCAACTCAAAATTTCTGTAGCAATCGGTAATATAGGATTAGGACCAATGGAAGTTTTTCCTGAATCTCTAGAAAATTTTGCGAATGACAATGGCAAAAAAAGATTTCAACTTTTACAAAAAATATATTCTTTAAAAAGCAACAAATTCACTTCAGACAATAGAAAATCAGGAACAATTTACTATGATGATATGCCTGGTCATCAACACTATCACGTAGATGATTGGATAGAGATGAGGTTGGTGAAAAACATCAACGGGAAAAGACAAATTATGTGTAAAGGTGCCAAAGTAAGTTATTGTCTTTTTACCAACGGAATGCTTTATGAAAAAGATGAAACAAGTATTATCAATAAAAAAAATTACGGAAGTAATTTAATAAACTATGGTTTGGGTGATTACCCAAGTTGTGATTTAATGAAACAAGGCATTTCAGTAGGTGGTTATGATTATTACGGATTGATGTATGAAGGTCAGTTTCTACAATTGCCAAAGGATTTAAAAAATGGAGATTATATTTTAGAAATAGAAATAGATCCTCAAATGAAATATCATGAAAGCAATAGAAAAAACAACACTTTTTCCATGCCAATAAAAATAACGAAACAAAATCAATAATAAACATCAACCAACTGCAATCCACTTTGCAGTTGGTTTTAAAAACTTTAAAAAAATGAAAAAAATAATTTACCTTTTGCTAGCAATTACTGTAGTTTCTTGTAGCAAAAATGATGAAGAACCAGCGGTTGAATCTTGTAACACTAGTAGTTCAGAATTTCAAACCATTTTTGGTAGCGGAGGCAATGTAACGTATGATTTTGATGTACATTCCTATAATTTTGTTTTATCGCAAAATAAAACCATTTGTAAAATAGGTTATCAAAGCACAACCTATAATGCTACACATCCTTATACCATTAAAATATTACAAGGGTCAACCGTTATTTATAATCAGACACATTTGTTTAATGATGTGGCAACATCTTATGTTACTCCTACTACAGCAATTAACTTAACCGCTGGGGTTACTTATACTATAGAAAGAATTCAAACGGATTCTGGAGGTCCAGGGGCTCCATATTATAATATGCAAAACGTAGGTAGAATTAAACCTACAACAACTTTTCCTGTAAGTTCAAGTTATATGAGTATTATATCCAGCAAGTTTTATTTTGTAAGTAGTAATGGTTCGTTAGTATTAAATGATACTGCCATTCCTTTTATTGATATTATTTTTAAGTAATTCACAAACTAAAAAATCTGTAACATGAAAAACATTTTACATTTCGCCATTAATGAAATTAGCGTTACCGAAGTCATTAGTGCAAAATACAACCAACAAATTCTTAACCATACTAAAGAAGCGGGTTTCAAAGACCGCACGTTTTTTTTCATTACAAAAAAAAAAAACCCTGCTTTTCAACAGGGTTTTAATTTTATTTCTCAAAACAAAATTCACTTTTATTAAAAATCAAATTTAATTCCTTGTGCTAACGGCAACGCAGTTCCATAATTGATGGTGTTCGTTTGTCTTCTCATATACGCTTTCCATGCATCAGAACCTGATTCACGACCACCGCCTGTTTCTTTTTCTCCACCAAAAGCACCACCAATTTCAGCTCCTGAAGTTCCAATGTTTACGTTGGCAATTCCACAATCGGATCCCGCAGCAGAAAGGAATAATTCCATTTCACGCATATTATTTGTAAAAATAGATGACGATAATCCTTGAGGAACAGCATTTTGCATCGCAATCGCTTCTTCAATTGTGCTATATTTCATTACGTATAAAACTGGAGCGAATGTTTCGTGTTGCACGATTTCGAATTCGTTTTTCGCTTCAATAATACATGGTTTTACATAACAACCGCTTTCATAGCCTTTTCCTTCTAAAACGCCGCCTTCTACAATTACTTTTCCGCCTTCTGCTTTAGCTTTTTCAATGGCATCTAAATAATCTTGTACCGCACCTTTATCAATAAGTGGTCCCACGTGATTGTTAGCATCTAATGGATTTCCGATTTTTAACTGGGCATAAGCTTTCGCTAAAACGTCTAAGGTTTTATCGTAAACACTTTCATGAACAATTAATCTACGAGTTGAGGTACAACGTTGCCCTGCTGTTCCTACCGCTCCAAAAACAGCCCCTACCAATACCATGGATAAATCAGCTTCTTGAGAAACGATAATTGCGTTGTTTCCACCTAATTCTAAGATGGTATTTCCAAAACGTTCCGCCACTGTTTTTGATACGTGACGACCAATTCTAGTTGAGCCTGTAAACGATACTAATGGAATACGTTTGTCATTATTAATTAAATCACCCGATTCGTTACCAACTACTAAACAGCTGATTCCTTCTGGTAAATTGTTTCTTTCTAAAACCGTTTGAATGATGTTTTGACAAGCCACACCACATAAAGGTGTTTTTGAACTTGGTTTCCAAATACACACATCGCCACAAATCCAGGCTAACATGGTGTTCCAAGACCAAACCGCTACTGGGAAGTTGAACGCCGAAATGATCCCTACAATTCCAAACGGATGCCATTGCTCATACATTCGGTGCATTGGACGTTCTGAATGCATCGTTAATCCGTGTAATTGACGTGATAAACCTACTGCAAAATCACAGATATCAATCATTTCTTGTACTTCGCCCAAACCTTCTTGATAGGATTTCCCCATTTCAAAAGACACTAATTTTCCTAATGCTTCTTTATGTTTACGTAATTCATCACCCATTTGACGCACAATTTCCCCTCTTTTTGGAGCAGGAACCAAACGCCAAGTTTTGAATGCTTCTTCAGCAGCACTCATAGCTGTTTCGTAATCTTCTTTTGTGGAAGATTTTACTTTTCCAATCAAATCGCCTGTTGCAGGAGAATACGATTCGATGATTTTTCCGTTAGAAAACCAATTGGTTCCCGTTGAAGTTCCTTCGTTAATTTCTTTAATGCCTAATTGTTGCAAAGCGTCTTGCATACCAAATTGAATTGCTGCTTCTGATATCATTTTTATAACTTTTTTATCGGGTTTTGTTAAATTTCTACAAATTTACATATTTTTTAGAAACTATTGCCTTTTGAACTAAAATATATTTGAAAATAATTGTTTCAAAAATAACATTGAAGAAAATTAGCACTTATTTCATGTTATTTTTGGATTGAAAAACAGTAAAACAATGCATTTTTTAACTAAAAAAAAGAGAAAATTTAAAAAAGGAGAAAAGGATAATGAAATATTAATGCATTGATTTTCTATTAATTAAGTTAAATAAATTAAAAATTGAGGTGGCTAAATTTCAAAAAAATCACAATGAAATGAAACTTCGAGCATTAAAAACGAAAAAATAATCAAAAAAGCTATATCTTTACACACAAAAACGTTTTGAAACGTAGTCCGATAAAGGACAATCACTATATATATAAAATTATGGCATGTACAAATTGTTCAACTACTAGTGGTGGTGCACCAAAAGGGTGTAATAATAATGGTTCTTGTGGCACAGATAGCTGCAACAAACTCTCTGTTTTTGATTGGCTTTCCAATATGGAACTTCCGGGTGGGCAAGCTCCTTTTGATGCGGTTGAAGTTCGGTTTAAAAATGGAAGAAAAGAATTTTTTAGAAATACAGAAAATCTAACGCTTTCTATAGGAGAAGTAGTTGCAACGGAAGCATCTCCAGGGCACGATATTGGGGTGATTACTTTAACGGGTGAATTGGTAAAAATTCAGATGAAAAAGAAAAACGAAAATCCATCTAAAGAATTAGCCAAAATTTATAGAAAAGCAACACAAAAAGATTTGGATATTTGGACGGAAGTTCGAAATAAAGAAGAAATTGTGCGTATGAAAGCCCGTGAAATTGCAATAAATTTAAAATTAGAGATGAAAATTTCAGATGTTGAATTTCAAGGCGATGGTTCAAAGGCAACTTTTTATTATACGGCAAATGATCGAGTTGATTTTCGTCAATTGATTAAAGAATTTGCCTCTGAATTTAGAATTCGAATTGAAATGAAACAAGTGGGTTTCAGGCAAGAAGCAGCACGATTAGGCGGAATAGGATCTTGTGGTAGAGAATTATGCTGTTCCACATGGCTTACGGATTTTAGAAGCGTAAATACATCAGCAGCAAGATACCAACAATTATCTTTGAACCCACAAAAATTAGCAGGTCAATGTGGCAAATTAAAATGTTGTTTAAACTATGAATTAGATACCTATTTAGACGCATTAAAGGATTTACCAGATATGGAAACCAAACTTTACACTGAAAAAGGTGATGCTTATTGCCAAAAAATAGATATATTTAAAGAGCTAATGTGGTTTTCTTATGCAAATGCACCTGCACATTGGTTAGTATTATCCGCTGAAAGTGTGAAAGAAATTATTGCAATAAACAAGAAAAAAGAACGAATTGCTGCACTAGAAGATTATGTTGTGGAAGCAACAATCGAGATTGAGAAAAAATTTGAAAATGTGGTAGGACAAGATAGTTTAACACGTTTTGATCAACCAAAGAGAAAACCAAATAACCGAAATAAAAGAAAACCAAAACCTTCAATTAATAAAAATGCACCTAAGAAAGCTTAATTTTATAGGGTCTATATTGCTATTTGTTTTGTTGTGCTCCTGTGATGATAAACAATTTTTTAGCGAATATAAAAAACTGGACGGAACATGGAAAGTTACCGATACCTTAAAGTATTCTTTTGAACAAAAAGATAGTATTAATCCTTATAATTTGTTTCTGAATTTAAGAAACAATAACGATTATCCATTCAATAATTTATATGTAATTGTAACATTAAAGGAACCTGGTTTGCAACCAACCATCAAAATTGATACGCTAGAATATCAAATGGCTCTTCCCGATGGAACACTGCTTGGTGAAGGTTTTTCGGATGTAAAAGAAAGCAAATTATGGTATCTAGAAAATTATAAGTTTCCAAAAAAAGGAATATACAAAGTCAATGTTGTTCAAGCCGTTAGGGCAACAGGAAGCATCAACGGAATAACAGAATTAAACGGAATAACGGAATTAGGTTTAAGAATTGAAAAAACGAATTAAAATGGCAACAATAAAAGGAGTAAAAACTGATTTTTCTGAATATAAAAGAAAATTTTGGCAATTGTTTAAATACGGATTTTTAGGTATTATTTTTTTATTTCTGTTCGCATCATGGGGCTTTTTTGGAAAAATGCCTTCTTTTGACGATTTGGAAAATCCAGACTCAAATGTGGCAACAGAAATTATTGCTGCTGATGGTGCTGTAATCGGAAAATTTTACAAAGAAAACAGAACCCCTGTAAAATATGAAGAATTACCCCAACATCTTGTAAAAGCTTTAGTTGCAACAGAAGATGAGCGTTTTTATGACCATTCCGGTATTGACGCTAAAGGAACCTTGAGAGCCGTTATAAAACTTGGAAGCGATGGCGGTGCAAGTACACTCACGCAGCAATTAGCTAAAAATTTATTCCACGGAGAAGGCTCCAAATTTATACTTTTTAGAGTGATTCAAAAAGTAAAAGAGTGGATTATTGCCATCCGTTTGGAAAGACAATATACCAAACAAGAAATTATTGCTCTTTACCTAAATCAAGTGGATTTTGTAAATGGAGCAGTTGGGATTCGTTCGGCAGCAAAAATTTATATGAACAAAGAGCCAAAAGATTTAACAATCGAAGAAAGTGCTCTTTTTGTAGGGATGCTTAAAAATCCTTCGCTTTATAATCCAAATAGAAAGAAAAGGGCTCAATTGGTTTTAGATAGAAGAAATACCGTTTTGGGACAAATGGTTAAAAATAATGTAATTACAGCGGAAGAAAGTGAAAAACTAAAGCTAAAACCGATTAAACTCGACTTTAAACTCGAAAGTCATGCCGAAGGAAATGCTACATATTTCCGAGAATATTTAAGGGATTATATGAAAAAATGGGTGAAAGAGCACCTAAAAAACGACGGAACAGAGTATGATTTATATAGGGATGGTTTGAAAATTTATACCACAATCGATTCCAAAATGCAACAATATGCAGAGGAAGCGGTTCAAGAACATTTGAAAAATTTACAAAAGGAATTTTTTAAAGGTATGAAAGATAAAGAAAATGCTCCTTTTGTTGATATTACACCTGAACAAACCAACCAAATCATGTTGCAGGCCATGAAAAACTCCGAAAGATGGCGAAAAATGGACTTGAATGGAAAATCGGAAGAGCAAATTATAAATTCTTTTTCAGAGAAAGCTAAGATGAAGATTTTTACTTATGCAGGTGAAAAAGATACCATTATGACACCAAAAGATTCCATTATTTATTATAAACACATGCTGCAAACAGGTATGATGGCTATGGAACCAAGAACAGGGCATATAAAAGCATGGGTAGGTGGCGTTAATTATAAATATTTCCAATACGACCATGTGGGGCAAGGAGCAAGACAAGTAGGCTCAACTTTCAAACCCTTTGTTTATGCAACAGCTATTGAACAATTAAAAATGTCACCTTGTGATTCCATTATTGACAGTTATTTTACTATGCCTAAAGGAAAATGGGGTATCGATAAAGATTGGTCTCCAAAAAATTCTGATGGAAAATATAGAGGTACAATTCGACTTAATCAAGCTTTAGCAAATTCTGTAAACACCGTTTCTGCAAAATTGATTGATCGTGTAGGACCAAAAGCTGTTGTAGATATGGTAAAAGAATTAGGCGTAACCTCAAAAATTCCAGAACAACCTTCTATTGCGCTTGGAGCTGTAGATATTACGGTGGAAGAAATGGTAGGTGCTATGAGTACTTTTGCGAATCAAGGCGTATATGTGAAACCAACATTCATCATCAAAATTGAAGATAAAAACGGTGTAGTTATTGATCAGCCCATACCGTACCAAAAAGATGTTGTTAATAAAGATGTGGCGTATGCGGTGATTAAACTTATGGAAGGCGTAAAAGAATCTGGAACAGGAGCAAGACTTAAATATGGTGGTGGCGGTTTCATTCAATATGATTATAGTTTTCCAAATGCCGTTGCAGGAAAAACAGGTACTTCTCAAAACAATTCAGATGGTTGGTTTATCGGAATGGTGCCTAATTTAGCAACCGGAATTTGGGTAGGAAACGAAGATCGAGCTGCCCATTTTAGATCCACACACATGGGACAAGGTGCTACAACAGCACTACCAATTTGGGGGATTTTTATGAAAAAATGCTATGCCGATTCCGATTTAGATGTTTCCAAAGAACCTTTCGAAAAACCAGAAGATTTAGCCATAAAAGTGGATTGCTGGACACCAAGAAAAGTAGTGGATAGCACGGCCGTACCCACCGATGAACCTGATATGAACGAATTTGACGGATTATAAAACAACAACAATATGATTACAAGAAAAGTAAACAACGTAGTAGAAGCCTTAAACGGCATTGAAGATGGAATGACAATCATGCTAGGCGGTTTTGGCCTATGCGGGATTCCTGAAAATAGTATTGCAGAATTAGTAAAAATGGGTAGTACCAACCTAACTTGCATTTCCAACAATGCGGGTGTTGATGATTTTGGTTTGGGATTATTGCTTCAAAAAAGACAAATTAAAAAGATGATTTCGTCGTATGTTGGTGAAAATGCAGAATTTGAACGTCAAATGCTTTCCGGAGAATTGGAAGTTGAACTTACACCACAAGGAACATTAGCCGAAAAATGTAGAGCAGCACAAGCTGGAATTCCCGCTTTTTTCACCCCTGCAGGTTATGGTACAGAAGTAGCGGAAGGTAAAGAAACCCGAGAATTTAACGGAAAAATGCACGTAATGGAACTCGCCTATAAAGCCGACTTTTCCATAGTAAAAGCTTGGAAAGGTGACGAAGCTGGAAACTTGATTTTCAAAGGAACAGCCAGAAATTTCAATGCACCAATGGCAGGAGCTGCAAAAATCACCATTGCTGAAGTAGAAGAATTAGTACCCGCAGGAACATTAAATCCAAACGAAATTCACATTCCAGGAATTATGGTAAATCGTATTTTCCAAGGAGAGAAATTTGAGAAAAGAATTGAGCAAAGAACCGTGAGACAGCGTTAAATTATTATTATCAAAAAAAAGGATAGTCGGAATGGGAACAAAAATGGGAACGAAAAAGCCTTTTTTTGTAGAATAAGATAATTAACAATTGGATTTGTTAAAGAAATTTTCGATTTGTTGATGGAAAAAGCTTAATTTAAAAGGTTTGAAGCGTATACTAATTTAGAATAATCTTATCAAAAAAAGGCAAACATTTTTGAAGTTTAATGACTTCGTGAAGTATGCTATATTGATGAAAATAGGTCAAGTTTTTTTTCATGATTTTGTAGAAGATGTTCAAAATAACAACGGTCCATTAAAATTATTTATGCACTTCCAGAAATAAAAAGAAACGACAATTGCCCGTGTGGTAGTGGCAAAAAATATAAAAGATGTTGTATAAACAAGTAATACTAAAAAACCAATGGCACTAGACAAAAACCAAATCGCAAAACGAATCGCACAAGAAGTGCAAAACGGATATTATGTAAATTTAGGAATCGGAATTCCAACACTCGTTGCAAATTATGTGCGAACAGATATTGCCGTAGAATTTCAATCGGAAAATGGCGTTCTCGGAATGGGTCCGTTTCCGTTTGAGGGGGAAGAAGACGCAGACATTATCAACGCGGGTAAACAAACTATTACGACATTACCTGGGGCAAGTTTCTTTGACTCGGCTTTTAGTTTCGGGATGATTCGAGCTCAAAAAGTGGATTTAACCATTCTTGGTGCTATGGAAGTTTCTGAAAATGGCGATATTGCCAATTGGAAAATTCCTGGAAAAATGGTAAAAGGAATGGGCGGCGCTATGGACTTGGTGGCATCTGCTGAAAATATCATTGTGGCTATGATGCACGTAAACAAAGCGGGCGAATCGAAAATCTTGAAAAAATGTACCCTTCCGCTAACGGGTGTTGGCTGTGTGAAAAAAGTAGTTACCGAATTAGCCGTTTTGGAAATCACACCTCAAGGTTTTAAATTGCTAGAAAGAGCTCCTGGTGTTTCTGTTGAAGAAATCATCAAAGCCACTGAAGCTAATTTACTTATTGAAGGCGAAATTCCGGAGATGAAAATTTAATACTATTATTGTGAAATTAGAAAAACTAAAACCTTCAAAAAATCTTAATAAAGCCTATTATAAACAATCTCTTACTAGAGATCAAATAGAACTTTTCAAAAGAGAATTACAAAATACTTTCAATCATTTAGATGAAAAGCAAGACGAAGAATATCATAAAAATGTGATTGCAGACTTGTTTAAAAACGTCTATTGTAAAGACAAATATCTTGTAAATGTTAATAAAAAGGAGGATTTAGTTATTCGTTTAGGAAATTCAACTAAAGAAGATGTTGGTGTTTTATTAGAATTTAAAAAACCAACTGAAAAACGTGATATGGTTTCGGCTGAAAATGCAAATGTAAAAGCAATGCAAGAATTGGTGTTGTATTATTTGCGTCAAACTATTGATAATGAAAATCACAAAATAACCAATTTGGTTGTAACTAATATTTATGAGTGGTTTATTTTTGATGGTGTTTGGTTTGAAAAAAATATTTTTAGAAATAGTAAACTAAAAAAAGACTATTTAGCATATAAAAATTCAGGGCACGACACTAAATATTTTTATGAAACAATAGCGGCAAAACATCTTGCGGAATTTACAGAAGAAGTGCCTTGTACCTATTTTAATTTGCTAGATTACAAAGAAAAAATAACAAATGACAACCCAAACGACGACGAGGATTTAATTGATTTATACAAAATTCTTTCGCCCGAACATTTATTAAACAAAAAATTTGCCAACGATAGTAATTCCTTAAATACCGATTTCTATAATGAATTACTCTATATTATTGGTCTTGAAGAAAGCAAAGATACCGCAAAAAAAACCATTGTAAGGATAAATGAATCCGAAAGAAATGAAGGATCTCTTATTGAAAACACCATTTCTAAACTAAAAACAAAAAAATATTTAGGCTTTGATATAACAGATGAAACTGAAAATCAATATTATGAAGTAGCCTTAGAGCTTTGTATCACTTGGCTCAACCGTATTTTGTTTTTAAAACTTTTGGAATCGCAACTCATTAAATATCATCGTGGTGATACTGAAGATTATAGCTTTTTAACCATAAATAAAATTAGTGATTTTGACGAACTAGAAGAATTATTTTTTGAAGTTTTAGCCGAAAAAATGGAAGATCGTTCACCTTCTATTATAGCGAAATACAAAGATATTCCTTATCTAAATAGTTCGTTGTTTGATATGACCGATTTAGAAAAAAATGCACTGGCTTTAAGTAATTTGAAAGACCGTTTAACTTTTCCAATTTACAAAAAATCGGTGTTAAAAAAAGGTAATAGTGAAACTATTAAACCCAAAACCAGCTTAAAATATCTTTTAGAATTTCTTGATGCCTACAATTTTGCTAGTGAAAGTAATGCTAAAATTCAGGAAGAAAACAAAACCATCATTAATGCCTCGGTTCTTGGATTGATTTTTGAAAAAATCAATGGTTACAAAGATGGTTCGTTTTTTACGCCAGGTTTCATTACCATGTATATGTGCCGGGAAACCATTCGAAAGGCAGTAGTAGAAAAATTTAAAACTCATTTTCCAAAATGTGAAGAAATAACCGAATTTGACGAATTAAAAGACAAAATAGATTATACAAACAAAACACATCGGGAAACCGCAAACAAACTTATCAATGAAATAAAAATTGTGGATCCTGCAGTAGGTTCTGGGCATTTTTTGGTATCAGCACTCAATGAAATGATTGCTATTAAAAGCGATTTGCAAATTCTATCCTATACTAACGGCGATAGAGTAAAAGGCTACACCATAACACTAGATAACGACGAACTTATTATTCAAAACCAAGAAACCGATAAACTTTTTGAATATACGCTCAACCAAAACAACAATATTATTCCAGATTTGCAGGAACTACAAAATTGCTTGTTTACTGAAAAACAAATCCTTATAGAAAACTGTCTTTTTGGTGTGGACATCAACCCAAAATCCGTGATGATTTGTCAATTGCGTTTGTGGATTGAGTTATTAAAAAATGCCTATTATACCAAGGAAAGCGATTACAAAGAATTGCACACTTTACCTAATATCGACATTAACATCAAAACAGGAAACTCTTTGATTTCTAAATTTGCTATAAAAGATAATGTTTTTGAAAATGTTGCTGGATTTCAAAATAAACTGCAAGAATACAAAAACTGGGTGCATATCTATAAAAATGAAATGGACAAAGGTGCAAAACATGTTTTGAAAAAGAAGATAACCTCTTTTAAAGATGAATTTAATTTGGTTGATAAAAGAATAAAAGAAATTGAAAAGAAAATTACTCAAAAATCAACTGAAATTTTATTAAAATATAAAAGCGATTTGCTTTTTAACTCAGATTTAAACGAAAAACAAAAATTAGAAAAACAAAAATTAGAAGAAGATTTAAAACAATTAATTTCTGAAAAAGAAACTATTTTAAACAACCCAATTTATAAAAATGCCTTCGAATGGCGTTTTGAATTCCCAGAAGTACTAGACGACAACGGCAATTTTATTGGGTTTGATGTTGTGATTGGAAATCCGCCGTATTTTTCGTTAAGTTCCGATTCTACTCTAAAAGCAGTATCTGAAAATTACAATTGTTATATACCAACAAGTGATATTTATACTTTGTTTTATGAATTATCAAATTCTATTTTAAAGAATGATGGTTTGCAGTGTTTAATTACATCTAATAAATGGATGCGGGCAAATTATGGTGTTTTATTTCGAAAGTTTATTATTGAAAAAACAAATCCTTTATTATTGATTGATTTCGGTCAAAATTTAATATTTGAAAATGCAACTGTTCATACGAATATTATTTTATCTCAAAAAAGTAATAATAAAAATAATCTTTCAGGAGTACGATTTCAAGACAATATATTTTATTATCACAAAAACACATTGAAAAACTACGTTGATAGTAATGTAATTAACAATCTAAATTTTGATGAAAATGTTTGGAACATCATTAGCAAAGTTACTTCTAAAATAAAATTGAAAATTGAAAAGAAATATAAACGATTAAAAGATTGGGATAATAAAATTAATTTTGGTATTAAAACAGGTTTGAACGAAGCGTTCATTATTGATAATGAAACAAAGCAAAAACTAATTGAAGAAGATAGTGAGAGCCTAAAGTTTATAAAACCTATTTTAAGAGGTAGAGATACAAGAAAATATTATGCAGAATTTAAAAATTTTTGGTTAATAAATGTTCCAAAAGGTTATACTATAAAAACAAAATTAAACACAGGAAACGTAACTATGGAACCACCACCATCTTATGGAAATGTTATTTATGATGACGCTTGGGAATGGTTTAGTAAAAAGAATTTTGCGGTTGCAAATCACCTATATAATTATAAATCAAAAGCAATAAAACGAGAAGATAAGGGTGATTATTGGTGGGAATTAAGAGCATGTGCCTATTTGAAAGAATTTGAGAAACCAAAAATAATTTTTTCAGAAATCGTATCCGAACCACAATTCTATTATGACGAGCAAGGATATTATCCAGAAGCAACCGTTTTTTTTATTTCAGGAAATCATCTGAAATATTTAACGGCATTATTAAATTCAAAAGCAGTTACATTTTTCTTTAAAAACTTTTATATGGGAGGAGAATTGGTTGGTAAAATAAGATACAAAAAAGCGTTTCTTGAAAAGGTGCCTATTCCAAAGCCAACATTAGAATATGAAAATAAAATTGAAGCTCTAGTTGACCAAATCCTCTCCCTCAAAAAAGAAAATCCAAAAGCAGATACTAGCCAGTTGGAAGCCCAAATTGATGAATTAGTGTATAAGCTATATGATTTAACAACTGAGGAAATACAAATTGTGCAACAATCCTAATAAGAAATAAAAAAGAAACCCAGACATTTTGCTCTTGGTTGAATCCCAAAACTGTTACTTTCAAAAAAGTAGCAGTTTTTTTTTATTCCTTCAATATAGTTCTTTTTTTTGAAGTACTTTTACGGTCTTAAAAAAAAATAAACAACAATGATGTACCCAAAACTAATCCTTAAACCAGGAAAAGAAAAATCCATTTTACGAAAACACCCGTGGGTATTTAGCGGGGCAGTTTTTGGTGTTACAAAAGAACTAACTGATGGCGAACTCGTTGAAGTAGTTGATACACATAAAAACATCCTCGGAACGGGCTATTTCAGCGACAAAGGAAGCATCGTTGTCCGATTATTAACCTTCGGAAGCGAGCCTTTTACAACCACTTTTTGGTCAGAAAAAATACAAATTGCCTGGAACATTCGACTGAATTTGTTAAACTATGACGACACAAACGCCTTCCGTGTTATTCATGGTGAAGGCGACGGAATACCAGGTTTAATCATTGATTTCTATAACAAAAACTGGGTCATTCAAGCACATTCCACTGGAATTTTTCAACAAATAGATCAGATTGCAAAAGCGATTCAAACCCTTTTACCCGATTTTTGTAACACCATTTACTGCAAAAGTGCTGCAACTTTACCCAACATAGGAACGGATTATTTTCTTTTTGGCACCGAAACTGAAACCATTGCCAAAGAAAATAACATCAATTTCGCCGTAAATTGGGTTGAAGGACAAAAAACAGGCTTTTTCTTAGACCAACGTGACAACCGAAAATTAGTAGCACATTTTGCCAAAAACAAAAAAGTTTTAAACACCTTTTGCTACACCGGGGGCTTCTCCATCTATGCCATGAGTGCGGGAGCAACGCTTGTTACCTCCGTGGATATTTCCCAAAAAGCAGTGGATTTAGCAGCTTCAAACATGCAACTGAACTTTCCTGATGCCAATCATAATGCGGTTGCAGCCGATGTTTTTACTTTTATGAAAGAACACACCCAGCAATACGACGTAATTATTTTGGATCCACCCGCATTTGCAAAGAGTCTCAAAAGCAAGCATACTGCAACACAAGCTTATAAAAGGCTAAATATTGCCGGACTCAAAGCACTTGCACCCAACGGGATTTTATTTACTTTTTCTTGCTCGCAAGTTATTGATGATGTTTTGTTTTACAATACCATTGCGGCGGCGGCAATCGAAACTGGGCGGACAATTCGAGTGTTACACAAACTTTCGCAAGGGCCAGATCATCCCACCAACATTTATCATCCCGAAGGACATTATCTCAAGGGATTGGTTCTTTTCGTGGAATAACAATTTATAAAAATTTGTGGGCAATTACTTGATTACCCAACTATAATAAAAAACAGGGCAATAAAAGCCCTGTTTTCATATTGATAGAAATAAATTATCGCTTTCGTTTCAAGGCTTAATCTCTTGAAGCACCCAAGTAGCGCATTACATAATATAACAACGTTGCTATCGAACCAATTGCTGCCACTAAATAGGTTCGAGCGGCCCATTTTAGCGAATCTTCAGCACCTGCATATTCTTGTTGGCTTACCATATTTTTGTTTTTTAACCATGCTAAAGCACGATTACTTGCGTCGTATTCTACTGGTAATGTGATAATTGAAAAAATGGTTGTTACCGCAAAAAGTAAGATACCAATTAGTAAAAGTGCTGGAAACGTATTTATCATCAGCATACCCCCAAGCAAAACCCATTGCACCAAATTAGAAGAAATTTGCACAGCCGGCACCATTTTGGAACGCATCGTTAACCAACTATACGCCTGAGCATGTTGCACCGCATGACCACATTCGTGAGCGGCAACAGCAGCAGCAGCAGCATTTCGTTGGTTATAAACCGCTTCAGACAAATTGACCGTTTTATCAGCAGGATTGTAATGATCTGTTAGTCTTCCAGCTGTAGAAATTACCCGTACATCAAAAATTCCGTGGTCATGCAACATTTTTTCAGCAATTTCAGCACCACTCATTCCATTTCTTAAATGTACTTTTGAGTAAAATTCAAATTTTGATTTCAATCGATTTGATACTAACCAACTAATTAGCATCATCACCCCGGCAATAATCATAGAACCTGTATCAAACATGATATTTTAAATTTTAATGTTATTTTTATAAACTATAGCAAAATATACGCCAAATTTCATTTCTGACAAGTTGGCATTTATTATTTATACGAATAAAAATCGTAAAAGTTACATTTTTTAAAATTTATTACGCCTTTCATTTCCCATTATACCAACTAGAACAAGAATTTTATGCTTCCTAACTCTAAAAAAGTCTTGACAAGATTCCGAAAGTAACTTTGGAATATGGAAATAAAGGTTAAAATTAAAATTAGATAGTAAACTTAAATTAAACAACAACAATCCATAACAGAAATAGAAACTCGAATTTCTTAACTACTATTGTGCTAAAAAACAAATTCCTGAAAATTAAAATCAAAAATCATAATAAGTAGGTAGAATAATAGAAACTAAACTACTATTTCTGTTTATGAAAGTTGGCTTGTTCTTATAATTTTTCAGATTTTTTTACGATTTTTTCAATACGTTTATCTAAATCTTTCATTAATTCTTCAAGAGCACTTTCGCACATTGGTAGAATTTTGCTTGGTTCTAAAACTGGAATTCCGCCTACCATTACACTTGTTTTTTTAGATTGTTCACTTTCATTAATGACCCAAACTTTTTTGCCTGTTTTATCATAAAGAGCAATTCGAGCAAAAACTTTCATTTTTACGGTAGCAGTTCCACCAATTCCAAAGCCTTTTACTAATGAAAAATGGATGCGTGTCATCATCACACCATCTGCTTTTTCTTTAAAAATAGTAGCCATTCCCTCTTCGTTAGATTTTCCAAACATTCCTTCATAAATTTCTTTATAGCCTGGATAATTTAGAATACTGAAAGCAGATTCGTTTTCTTTTTCACCAAGTTTTGGTTGAAAATCTTTATATGCTTGATTGTTAATTACTTCATTTTCAGGTAATAAAGCAAAAGGAAATTTTTTAGAATAAGTATCAAAAAAAGCGGTATGGTATTTTTCTAGTATTGGAGTTAAGTTAAAATTAGGATCGTTTTTAAGATCAAAAAGTTTGTCTGCCACTACTTTGACCCCATTGAGTCCTAAATCGGCAACATCAACTGTTTTGTCTGTTGAAAAGGAAACAACGGCTACCTTTTTATCCGAATTGTTTTGAGCATACAACACACTGCTTAAACTACTACATAAAAGCACTAAAATTAGATTTACTTTTTTCATTTTTTTTTAAGGGTTTTAGATCCATTAGCCCTATAAAATAGGCGTTTATACTTATGCTTCTTTACTAAAATTTCCAAAAAAAGTGCTTTAGCCTAGCTATGACACACTATATTTTAAAAATTATTTTTAAAAAACAACGCTATATCTTTATTCTATCAAATACAACTAATTGGAATTATTTAGGGTCTGCTGAAAAACTAAAATCTTTTTATTTATAAAGGATTAGCTGTATATTTGTGATCTTAAGTGCAAGGAAATATGCAAAACACCTCAAAAAATCGTGCACCTGCTCCAAAATATGTGA
>Ga0247722_10000222_pt1 | contig 36751 bp, 29 predicted proteins | sample MSEWelMarce3H_FC_FD_189094 | JGI IMG/M metagenome (GOLD analysis project Ga0247722, IMG submission 189094) | Subsurface sediment microbial communities from gas well in West Virginia, United States - MSEEL Well Study Marcellus 3H_FC | ecosystem: Environmental > Terrestrial > Deep subsurface >... | reverse complement strand
GAGCGGTTTCGACGGTGAGTTTGAGTAGCTCACGCGAGAGCGCATTTAAATCCGCTTCAGTTTTGATATCTTTAGCGAGTTCAGCGGCAAGAGCCTGTCATTTTTGACGACCCATTGTGGTGCCTGATATGAATTTTCTCTGGAAAGAGATTAATCGGCCAGGGCATTTACACAATTTTAGTTACAGGCTCTTACCAAGCCGTTACTGCGGATTTGAAACGGATTTACCAGTTCGCCACGCAAGAGCAAACGCTGCTGGAATTAGAGCGCTTTACGCAGAAAGATTTACAGGCTCGTGCCCTTAATAAACCACATCCGTATATCTAATCAGTGACTAATCTGAGCCAGCGGCGTTGCCAGCGTTGCATGCACTTTGCTCACTACCGCCTGCGCATCCACCTCAGTGGCCAAGCCCATCAGTAGCACATGGTGCTGCTTGCCTTGGCTTCTTATTTTTACTGGATAACCCGCCACTTGCAGGTTATCAAACAAAGCCAAAGCCTGATCCAACTTGGCGTATTTACCCCACACAATTCGCCAGCCACCTTTTTCAATGAGCGCCCCTTTTTGCCCCTCTATTTCTGTTTCGGCTGACCACAACTTAAGTTTTTCTGGATCTACCGCGCCCACAGGCAAGGGCTCGCCTTGCAGTGGCGCCACGTAAAAGCTTAAAGGCTCATTTAACTCCACCTGCGGATAGCCCTCTGCCCCTACCGCTATTTTTCCTTCCAGCAAGCAAACCACGTTTTTATCCACGTCGGCCTTGCCCCATAAATCCGTACCGCGAATCCCCGCAGTCACGGTAGAAACACTCACATTCACTTCGCGCTGCGCCGTTTTACTTAAGGCATTGGTGGTAAATCTAAATGCGCCCGTCACCATTTTGAGCGCGGCCTTAAACACGCTGCCATTCTTGCCATCCGCCTCATTGATCTGATCGACTTGCATGTTTACATTCTCACCAAGCTTTACTCGGCTGCCTTCAGGTAGCTGTAAATAAACTCTGGCTCCTGCACCTGTCATGATTTTATCCGCCGATAACAACAACATATCGGGAGCCAAGGGTTTTTTCTGCCCCGCCCGCTCTAACCATGCAGGCAATTGCACCGATTCCACTCTAGCAGGCTGTGCATAAGCAAAAGAGCTAAGGAGTAAGCCAAATATTATAGCTAAGCGCATATCAACATCCTTATGAAGCCCGAAATACAAACATTCGGGATATAATCATCGGCTTTGTGAAAGTACAACTGGATTCTTAGGCATGATCGAGCTCTATACACCGTCTACCATCGAAGCTGCAGCCCAGCAGCAGTGGGAAAAAAATCAGGTTTTTGCGGCCATCGAAAAGGCCGGTCAGCCTAAATACTATTGTCTATCCATGTTCCCTTACCCAAGTGGCAAGCTACACATGGGCCATGTGCGTAACTACACCATAGGCGATGTACTCTCACGCTTCCATGCTTTGAATGGATTTAATGTGATGCAGCCTATGGGCTGGGATGCGTTTGGCTTACCTGCCGAAAACGCCGCGATGAAAAATAACGTCGCGCCCGCCATTTGGACTGACTCCAATATCGAATATATGAAGACCCAGCTTAAATCGCTGGGCTTGGCTGTGGATTGGAATCGTGAAATCGCCACTTGTAAGCCAGATTACTATCGCTGGGAACAATGGCTATTTACTCGCCTATTTGAAAAAGGCGTGATTTATAAAAAGAATGGCTCGGTAAACTGGGATCCGGTTGATCAAACCGTACTGGCCAATGAGCAAGTGGTGGATGGCCGCGGCTGGCGCTCTGGCGCGGTGGTTGAAAAGCGCGAAATCCCGATGTACTACTTCAAGATCACCGATTACGCCGAGCAATTGCTGCAAGACTTGGATCAGCTAGATGGCTGGCCAGAGCAAGTTAAAACCATGCAACGCAATTGGATTGGTAAATCACGCGGTATGGATGTGACCTTCCCGCTGGCTGCCGCATCAAACGATATCGATTCGCTCACCGTTTACACCACACGCCCCGATACCCTGATGGGTGCGACGTATGTGGCCGTTGCTGCCGAGCACCCACTAGCAACATCCGCAGCCGTGGGCAATGCTGACTTACAAGCCTTTATTGCCGAATGCAAAAGCGGCTCTGTGGCTGAAGCCGATATGGCCACCATGGAAAAGAAAGGCATGGATTCCGGTCATAAAGTACGCCATCCACTGACAGGCGATTTACTGCCGGTGTGGGTTGCCAACTATGTACTGATGAATTACGGCACTGGCGCAGTAATGGCCGTGCCTGCTCATGACGAGCGCGATTTTGCCTTTGCCCACAAATACAATCTACCCATTACCGCCGTGATTGAAACCTCAGCAGGGCGTGATGTGGCCGCGCCTTGGCAAGACGCTTACGGCGAGCACGGCGTATTATTTAATTCTGCCGAATTTGATGGCCTGAATTTTGAACAAGCCTACGATGCTATGGCGGCAAAATTATCCCTACAAAATGCGGGCGCACCCAAAACGCAATACCGCCTGCGCGACTGGGGTATCAGCCGTCAACGCTACTGGGGCTGCCCAATTCCTATCATTCACTGCAAAGCTTGTGGTGATGTTCCGGTGCCAGAGCAAGACCTACCCGTTGTACTGCCAACCGATGTGATTCCAGACGGCGCAGGCTCGCCTTTAGCGCGCATGCCAAGCTTCTATGAAACCACCTGCCCTAAGTGCGGAGCCGCAGCCAAGCGCGAAACCGACACAATGGATACTTTTGTCGAATCCTCATGGTATTACGCTCGATATGCTTCGCCAAAATGCGAAACCGGCCTAGTAGACAAGGCTGCATCAGACCACTGGCTGCCGGTTGATCAATATATTGGCGGGATTGAACACGCCATTCTGCATCTTTTATATGCGCGTTTCTTCCACAAGCTGATGCGTGATGAAGGCTTGGTTTCTGGCGATGAGCCATTTAAAAAGCTGCTCACGCAAGGCATGGTGGTGTGCGAAACCTTCTACCGCGATATGGATAACGGCGGTAAAGACTGGATTAATTTTGCCGATGTAGAAATCGAGCGCGATGCCAAGGGCAAAATGATTTCGGCTACCAGCAAGGCTGATGGCTTGCCGGTGATGGTGGCGGGCGTTGAGAAAATGTCTAAATCTAAAAACAACGGCGTTGATCCGCAAGAGCTGATCGAGCAGTTTGGTGCAGATACTGCCCGCCTGTTTATGATGTTCGCCTCCCCGCCAGAGCAATCTTTGGAATGGTCGGATGCCGGTGCAGAAGGCGCGCATCGCTTCTTAAAACGCCTGTGGAAACTCTCTTACGACCATATCAGTGGCGGCGTTGTAGCGAAGTTTGTCAGCGGGGAGCTCTCTAAGGAGCAAAAAGCCTTACGCTTTGCCCTGCACACCGCCATTGCTAAAGTGAGCGACGACTACAGCCGCCGTCAGCAATTTAATACCGTGATTGCTGCGATTATGGAGCTGCTCAATACTTACTCCGCCATGGCCGTTAAGGGCCAGCTGGCCGATGAAGCAGGCCGCACGCTGGCACAAGAAGTACTAGAAGCCGCCGTGATTATGCTCTCGCCTATCGTGCCGCATATTTGCGAATCCATCTGGAGCGAGCTGGTGCCTGGCACCGTGCTGCTGAAACAAAGCTGGCCAGTAGCAGATAAAACCGCCATGGTGCAAGATGAAGTTGAGCTGATGATTCAGGTAAACGGCAAGCTGCGCGGCAGTATTTTAGTTGCTAAAGATCTGCCTAAAGAAGAGATCGAAGCACTTGCGCTGGCGCATGAGCACGTACAGAAGTTTGTAACCGGCACACCGAAGAAAATCATCGTAGTGCCAGGGCGTTTAGTGAGTATTGTGGTGTAAACCCCATGCTCTATGGCGGGTTACGGTCTGCGGCCTAACCCGCCCTACCTCTTTAAACTGGCGAGAAAAATGCTAAAAGCTTTCAGCTCTCTGATATTAATCTGCTTTATTAGCGCATGCGGCTTTCACTTGCGCGGCACAGGCCCTGGCACCTTTCCATACGCCACGGCCAGTGTATTAGGCGATAGCGCCGTAGCACTGCAGCTAAAGCAAACCTTGGCTTCTTTACCTGGTGTAACGCTCAGCGCAAATAAGCCTGCCGTTGTGATTAACGTCATCAATGAAAGTACCGAACAAAAAGTGCTTACCGTAAATAACGCGGGCCGAGTCAGCGAATATCGCTTGTTCTATCGCATTACCTATAGCGTACAAGCGGGTGAACGCCAGCTACTTGAAAATGGCAAATTACAGCTCAACCGTGATTACAGCTATGACGAGAACAATAGCCTAGGTAAAGATGCCGAAGCCTCTTTACTGATTGCCGATATGCAGCAAGATGCCGCCCAGCAAATCCTGCGCCGTATCAGCGCGCTCGCCAAAGCACAGAATGTTCCCTGACCCATACGCACCGAGGATGAAAGATGCGTCCTGACGACTTGCCGCGCCAGCTCAGCAAGGGGCTATCCGCACTCTATACCCTGCACGGAGACGAAAGCCTGCTGCTGCTAGAGGCCGTGCAGCAAATCAGAGATGCCGCCAAAAAAGTAGGCTACATCGAGCGTGAAGTGCTCACGGTGGAAACAGGCTTTGCTTGGTCTTCACTCGAAATGCAGGGCAATTCGTTTTCGCTTTTTTCCGATAAAAAAATAATCGAGCTACGCATCCTCACTGGCAAGCCAGGCACCGATGGTGGCAAAGCCATTGAAGCCTATTGCAGTAATTTACCGCCCGACACCATCACCATTGTCACCAGCCCAAAACTAGATAAAACCGGCCAAAACAGCAAATGGTTTCAAGCGCTATCTGCCAAAGGCGAGGTACTTGAAGCCAAGAACATTGAGCACCGCCAGCTCCCCGAATGGATCGCCCAGCGCTTAGCCCGCCAGCAGCAAAAACTCGCCCCCGAAGCACTGCAATTTTTAGCCGATCGAGTTGAGGGCAATTTACTGGCGGCGTTTCAAGAAATACAAAAACTCGCCCTGCTGCATCCAGCAGGTGAAATCAGCCTTGAAGACCTGCAAACCTCGGTGGCCAATGTGGCCCGCTACGATGTATTTCAGCTTGGTGCGGCGCTCTTAACAGGAGACGCCACCCGCTTTGCCCGTATGTTGGCAGGCCTGCGCGCCGAAGGCGAGGCACCGCATTTGGTACTATGGTCGCTAGCGGAAGAAATCCGTACCCTATACCGGCTAGGGCTGGGTAAACAGCGTGGTACGCCCTCTGCACAATTATTTAAAGAGTTACGTATCTGGGGCGAAAAACAAAAGTTAGTCGAGCCCGCGCTTGCCCGAGTCAAAGCCGCCCAGCTCAAAGCCGCCCTTGCCCAAGCCGCCCTTATCGATCAAATGAATAAGGGCGTGGCCAAAGGCGAGGTTTGGGATGAGTTAATGAATATGTGCTTACCTTTGCTAAAGAAAAAAACTTAAGGAGTAATGACCACTTTGCAAACGACAGTTTTTTGCCACGTAGCGAAGCACTGAGCAGCAATACCGAAGACGAAAAGCTATAAAACACACGCAAACCCCATGCCGATACTCAAATAAATAAAAACCGAGACTCCCAATGAAAGAGCAAATCCTCATCAACATCACCCCACAAGAAACCCGCGTGGCCACCGTTGAAGATGGTGTGGTTCAAGATATTCATATCGAGCGATCTGCCCACCGTGGCTTGGTGGGCAATATTTATTTGGGCGTGGTGAAACGCGTCTTACCTGGTATGCAAAGCGCCTTTATTGAAATCGGTTTAGAGCGTGCCGCTTTTTTGCATATTGCCGATGTGATCGAGCAGCGCCAAAACCCCAATGAGCCGCAGCGTATCGAGCGCATCGTGCACGAAGGCCAGCCAGTACTCGTGCAAGTAGCCAAAGACCCCATCGGCACAAAGGGCGCTAGGCTCTCTACCCAAATCAGTATTGCTGGGCGCTTTTTGGTGTTTCTACCACAAGAAAAACACATCGGCATTAGCCAACGTATCGACAAAGATGGCGAACGCAATCAGCTACGCAAACGGCTTGAATCACTACTCAGCCAATCCGCGCATCAGGGTTATATTATCCGCACCTCAGCCGAGCATGCCACGGATGAGGAACTCACAGCTGACATCAATTATCTCGATAAAATCTGGGCCGATATCCAGCAAAAATCAGTCACTTTGCCCGCCAGATCACTGTTATTTCAAGACTTATCCCTGCAATTACGCGTACTGCGCGATATGGTTAACACCGAAACCGAAGAAGTTCTCGTAGATTCACGCGAAAACTTCGCCAAAATGAGCGAGTTTGCAGCCTCCTTTGTTTCTGATGTTTTACCCAGAGTAAAACACTATTCAGGCGATAGGCCGCTATTTGAATTATTCGCCGTAGAAGCAGAAATCGAGCACGCCATGGTGCGCCGAGTCGATCTAAAATTTGGTGGCTATTTAATCATCGATCAAACCGAAGCCATGACCACGGTGGATGTGAATACCGGCGGCTTTGTGGGTACGCGCTCATTTGACGACACCATTTTTAAAACCAATCTTGAAGCAACCCAAGTGATCGCCCGCCAGCTGCGCTTACGTAATCTGGGCGGCATTATTATTGTCGATTTTATTGATATGGATAACGAAGGCCACAAACTCGCCGTGATGGACGAGCTAAAAAAAGCCATGAGCCGTGATAGAACCAAGGTAACCATCAGCCCATTTACTAGCCTTGGCCTCGTTGAAATCACCCGCAAACGCACCCGCGAATCGCTAGCCCATGTGCTCTGCCAAACTTGTCCCACCTGCCAAGGACGCGGCGAAATCAAAACAGCGCAGACCATCTGCTACGAAATCCTGCGAGAAATCCTACGTGAGGAGCGGCAATTTAGCGCCAAAGAATATCGCATCCTCGCCTCACAAAGCGTGATCGATATGTTCCTAGACGAAGAATCCGCCAACCTTGCCCAGCTGGCCGATTTCATCCAAAAACCCATCTATTTGCAGGTAGAAAGCGCCTACAGCCAAGAAATATTTGATGTGGTGTTGGTGTAAACCAAGAAAACCCCGCCCCAATGAAACCCGCGTACTTTCCAGCATCGCTCGCGGGTTTCACCTGCCCTACAACTAGCTCCCTGTTTTAATCATCCACAGCGTATCTTTATATTGCGTATGCAATACATCTTGGCCAGGGCAGGCCTTTGCCTCAAAGCGGCGCAGTATATATAAAACGCCGAGGTTTAAATCGCAGCGTTTTATTTTTTCCAACTGTGGGACATTAATTTTGGCAAAAAACTCAGGTGAAGGATTCCTTGCGTAATAGCCGGTATTAATCGGAATACCTGCACGTAAAGCCTCCCATGAATAAGCTTGATAATCATCCACATAATCAGCAGGAAGTAGCACAATACTTTTTGCATGACTAATCATGGTTTTAAATGCTTGATTACTCTTTAAATGATCAATATGAACATTAGAATAATCATGATTTCTTGCCCGCAAGCTGCGGTGCCAAGCAGATAAATCGCCTATTTGCAAAATAGCAACTAAAAGTAGAATACCGACTTGGCTTCGAGTAGGAAAATTTTTAGATAAAATAAACCCAGCTAAAATCACCAATAAGTAAAACATCGGCCAGATAAGCCGCCCACTTGCGCGCACCATGCCCAACCAGGCCGCCATTTGTGGTGGAATGTCATAAATCAAAAACTGATCGTAAAGTGAAACATGATTGCTTAAAGCAATTAATGACAACAAGAAACAAACCCCCGCCATTGGTAAAGCCCAGAGCAAAGAGACTCTGCGTATCAACAAGCTAAAAAAAGTAATATTAAGCAGAACAATCAAGCCTAACCCCAAATAAGCCTGCCCCTCGTACTGCCCAGCAATTGCCGAAGAAAAACCGGAAAAAAAGCCTGATAAGGACTTACTAGATTCCATATTCAAAAACCAAGCAGACGATGCAGGGTTAATAAATGTAAGTAATGAGGCGGGATAAAAACCATATTCCGAAGTTAAGCTCGATTTAATCGGCAATACAAAATAACCAACCGCATACATTAGCCCCAACACCACACTCATCGTTAAAATAATGGACAGCAATTGCTTTAGAAGCTGTTGCCATTTTAATTGTTTGCTATGGATAAAATACTGAATATGCGCAGCTACAAAAAAAGGGGCGCACAAAACAAATAAATAAAAATGAATCAACACAGTCAAAACCAATAATGCTGCCCATTTAAAATAAGGAAAGTGGCTTCCTTTTAAACCACCATCTAATAACAAATACATTGCATATAAAAAAGTCCAATGTGCGGTAAGCGATTCATGACCATGCCCGCCAATACCACGGATCGTCATAACGGTAGAAGAAACCAACAGCAAAGCAATTATTAAACTAACAAAGGTGCTACTCATTAATTTTTTTAAAATCAATACCAGCACGCCGCCTGCCAGCATATAGTTAATCATAACAGCCAAGCCCAAAAATTGAACAGGAGCACTCAATGGTGCCAATAACAATTTTAAAACAATAGATAATAAGGGAATAGAATCAGTAAAAACAATTGACCCGCCAATTTCACTACCAAAATGAGGATTTAGCCCTAAAGGCCAGCGCCAGATATCATTTTTAAAAAAGGCCCAGCCAATAAAATGCTGATAAGCATCCCCCCCTTTTAAGATCCACTGCACATTATGTGGGTCGATTATTTTTAAGCCATAAAAATAAAGGGCAATGAGCAATCCCAATAGGCAGCCCAAGATAAAATCCGTTTTTTTGACCATATGCCCATCCATGTCTAAAACGTCATTACATACAAACAAATTAAGCAAAAGATATTTTAACGAAAGAAATTGACAGCACAAGCATCATCGATAATTTGTGGAGCTTTATCTACAAACCCAAACAAACCAGTAACAATCAGCCAGACTTCACCCCGTATGCATGATAAAAGCGATCCATGTGCATCTATTTCAGCCTATGCCTATCGAGCCCAAACTTGGCGGCTTACATCCTAATCCTATCAACTTAAGCGAAATGTTTTTCGTAGGGCAGGTGAAACTCGCCGAGCTTTGCTGAAACACTGAAAACGGCGGGTTGCACCCCATATGCGCTAACCACAGTCAAAAAGATCTTTTTAGTGCCTTCGGCACATTGATTTTGGGGCGGTTAGCCACCGCAGGGACCTTCCTTTCTTGAACGGCCAAGAAACGAAGCCAAAGAAGGCCGCCCCACGAAACACGAAATCCCCTGCGCTACGGACAATCAAGTCGGCGGCGGGCGGGATTGGCTCGCTGCCTCGCTCCCTGGCAAACCCCGCCCCGTTTGTTCCTCGCTCCGGCGTGTTTCAAGGGGGCTTTAAGCACCATGCAAAGAGCGTGGTTGTTATGCTTTTTCGCTGTTTGCTAATGAAAAAAAATTTGGTTAGCGCCTATCGAGTTGCACTCGCCCTACGATGATTCAATGTTTGTCATTGCGTGGCAACGACATGATATTTAGCTAAGTTGATAGGATTGGGTTACATCCTCCCTTCGACCACCTTGCGGCCTTTGCCTTAGTAGATCTTACATCCGCCATTCATCAATCCGACAAACGTAGGCAAAAACTTCATATAGGCATTTCATATAGGAGAAATCTTTCCTAGAGTGATGATTATGCCCATCACATACTCCATCCCTCTTTTAACAACGGACCTGCAGCAGCAAAGGCTACAGGCGCTACAGGCTGAGTTTTGTAATGGTTGTAATTTAGTAGCCCCCATTGCGCAGGAGCACCGCTGCTGGCACCGCGTTACCTTACATCATTTAGCTTACCGAGCATTGCGTGAGCAGCTGCCTAATTTAGGCGCGCAAATGGCGTGTAATGCCATTTATGCCGTTTGCCGAGCTTATCGCACTTTGTATGAGCACCCTCTCAGCAAATGGAAGAATCTACCCGCAGAATCGCCCTTACCTAAATTGTTTTTCTTGCCCTCTGCCCCCGTTTATTTCGACCGCCATACCTTAAGTATTAAAGACAATATTTTGTCGATGTTTACGCTAGAGGGGCGATTGCGCTTTCAATTGCAACTTCCCCCTGAAGTCGTTGCCAGCTTTAGCTCTCAGCGTTTAAGAGAAATTATGCTGGTAAATAATCAGCAGCATTATTTGCTTAACTTTATTTTTTTAGATTTAGATGAAGCAGCGCAATCCACACATCAGGATGAATGGCCGGAATACTTGCTGACCTTAGATTCACCACTCACCGATTTAGAAAATGTGTAATCAATCTTTAATAAAGGACATTTTATGAAGCAGCATTTACAGCCTCGCTCTGAATTGGCCAGTGTATTACACGGTTTGCGCCAACACTTTTGGGTAGCAGGCATTTTTAGTTTTTTTATCAATGTGCTGATGTTGGTGCCCTCTATTTATATGCTGCAAGTTTACGACCGAGTTTTGGCCAGCAGAAATGAAACCACTTTAGTGATGATTACGGTCATTACGCTGGGCTTGTATGCCTTAATGTCTTTATTAGAAATGGTGCGCTCAAGGCTTTTAGTACGAATCAGTGGCAAATTAGATTCACAGCTTAATGCGCGAATATTTACCGCCGCTTTTGAGCGTAATTTAAGAGCAGGTAATAGCGATGCGGGGCTAGCATTGGCTGATTTAAATAATATTCGCCAATTTTTAACCGGCCAAGGTTTATTCGCTTTTTTTGATGCGCCTTGGGCTCCTATTTATTTAGCCGTATTATTTATGCTCGGCTCTTTATTGGGCTGGCTAGCCGTAGTGGGTGCGGTGCTTTTGACAGGGCTTGCCTATATCACCGAATTAGTCAGCAAAAAACCCATAGCCGAAGCCACCACCCATTCCAATTTAGCCACTCGCTTTGCTAATAATAATTTACGCAACGCCGAAGTCATTGAAGCGATGGGCATGCTCGATGGATTAATGCAGCGCTGGTATAAACACCACGGCAAATTCCTCGCCTTGCAAGGTGAAGCCAGCGATAAAGCCGGTGGTATTTCAGCGATTACCAAATTCACCCGTATTAGTTTGCAATCTTTGATTTTAGGCGCGGGGGCCTTGCTGGTAATTGAAGGCTCTACCACGCCTGGTGCGATGATAGCCGGCTCTATTTTAATGGGCCGCGCCTTAGCGCCAATTGAATTAGCGATTGGTACTTGGAAACAATTTATTAGCGTGCGCTCGGCTTACTCGCGCTTGCAAGAGCTGATGGCCACCTTCCCTGCTCGCCCTGTAGGCATGAGCCTGCCCCGCCCTAGCGGCCAGCTTTTAGTTGATAACGTATCGGCCGTAATTCCCGGCACGCAGAATATGGTGATTAAGGGCATAAATTTTGGCATGGCGGCAGGGCAAATTTTAGGCATAGTAGGCCCAAGTGCCAGTGGTAAATCATCGCTAGCACGGCTTTTAGTCGGCATTTGGCCCACGGTAATGGGCAAAGTACGGCTAGATGGCGTGGATGTTTACACTTGGAATAAAGCCGAACTTGGCCCGCATATGGGCTATCTGCCACAAGATGTTGAGTTGTTTTCCGGCACCATCGCCGAAAACATCGCCCGCTTTGGCGAAATAGACAGCGAAAAAGTCGTCGCTGCAGCGCAAATGGCCGATGTACACGAAATGATTTTGCGCCTGCCCAAAGGCTACGACACCGCGATTGGTGAAGGCGGCTCAGGATTATCTGGCGGCCAACGCCAGCGCATCGGCCTAGCCCGCGCCCTCTACGGCAACCCTAGCCTGATTGTGCTGGACGAACCCAACGCCAATCTGGACGAGCTGGGCGAGCGCGCCTTGGTGCAAGGCATCATCAAGGCCAAAGAAGCCGGTGCCACCATCGTACTGATTACCCACCGCACCCATGTGCTGGCCGTGGTCGATTTATTACTAGTGATGAATGAGGGCACCTTGCGCTATTACGGCCCACGCGATCAAGTTTTAGCTGCGCTCAACCCGCCACCAGCCGTTGCACCGGCAATGGCAGAGCAACAATCTTAAAGGATGGCGAGTTAATCATCGTAGGGAGGGTGCAACCCGCCAGATTTATGTCTCAAAAGTTTATAAACGGCGGGTAAACACCCGACCTGCAAAAACGACCAGTCAACAGTCTTAGCGCGGGTGCAACCCGCCAAAAACCCACATCAATGAGGGCTGCAACATGTTAAAGCTTGCCAAACAAATATCTCCCGAGCCGGTATTAGATGTCGATAACTCGCTCACCGACACACGCTCCGTTACTCGGCTAGGTCTGTTTATTCTTTTATTTGGCCTCGGAGGTTTTCTCCTCTGGGCCGCTCTTGCCCCGCTAGACGAAGGCGTGCCCACCAATGGCGTGGTCAGCGTCGAGAGTAAACGCAAAACCATTCAGCATTTACAGGGTGGCATGATTAACAAAATACTGGTTAAAGAAGGCGCAGAAGTAGCCGCCAATCAACCCTTGATCTTGCTCGATCAAACGCAAATTAATGCGGTTTTATCCACCGTACAAAATAATTACTGGCAAACACAGGCGCTGGCGGATCGGCTCAATGCCGAGCTAAATCACCAGTCAAAAATCAGCTTTAACACAAAAATGCTCCAAGAAAGCAATCCCCAAGCCAAAGCGATTATGGAAACGCAAAGCCAATTATTGACCACCCGCCGCACCGCACTGATGAACGAAGGCAATATTCTGCAACAAACCATTGCCGGTATTAACGAGCAAATCAACGGCCTACGCGCACTAGAAGCTGGGCGTAAGCAGCAGATTAAATTGCTAGAAAAAGACATCGCAGGCCTACGTGATTTAGTCGCCGATGGCTTCGCACCACGCACCCGCCTATTTGAAATGGAGCGCTTATTTGCCCAAGTTTCTGGGGAATATGGCGAAGGGCTTAGCCGTATCGAACAAGCCAGTCGGCAAAAAGGCGAGCTTAGCCTGCGGATTTTGCAACGCACGCAAGAATTCAATAAAGAAGTAGAAACCCAATACAGCCAGATTCAAGGCGATTTAAACCGCTGGCGCAATGAAATTAAAGCGCGCGAAGAAGAGCTATCACGCACGGTATTACGCTCCCCAGCCTCTGGGCATGTGGTTGGGCTGAATGTACACACCGTGGGCGGCATCATCCGCCCGGGTGAAACGCTGATGGAAATCGTGCCAGAAAACGACGAGCTGGTGGTCGAAATCCAGCTCCCCCCCCATTTAATCGACAAAGTACATCCCGGCCTGCTGGCAGATATTCGCTTCTCCTCGCTTGGAAATAAAGGCACCGCGCCTATTTTAGAAGGCGAGCTAAGCAGTATTTCTGCCGACCGCATCGTAGACCCACGCGGTAATGCTTATTTCAGCGCCAAGGTTGTGGTCACCAAAAAAGGCCTTGCCGAGCTAAGCCGTGAAAAGCTTGCCATTCAGCCAGGTATGTCTACCGAAGTAGTCATCAAAACCGGCGAGCGCAGCTTATTAGATTACCTAACCCGCCCATTATTCAACCGCCTTGCCTTTGCGTTTACAGAGAAATAAGGAGATGACGATGCGAGTAAAACTAAGCCTACTTCCCCTCCTATTCCTAAGCTCCGCCCAAGGTGCAGACCTTGCTAATCTCTACCCCAAGGCAGTACAAAACGACAGCCGTTTTGCAATTGCCAAGGCGCAGAATTTAGCCTCACAAGAAATTGTCCCCATCGCCAGAGCGGCGTTGCTGCCCAATCTATCGCTATCCGCGCAGGGCAGCCGTGAATGGGTGAATACTGAATTTGATGTGGGGGAAGGCGCAAAAGAGCAAACCATTAGCAAAGATTATTTATTTAATGGCCAAACTTACGCAGCCACCCTCACCCAGCCCCTATTTAGAATGGCCGCTTGGGATAATCTATCGCAAGCCGAGTTTCAGCAAAAAGAAGCGAATCACGCGCTTGATCGCAGCCAGCAAGAGCTGATCTTACGGCTGGCTCAGCAATACCTTGATGTGCAGCTGGCTTTTGACAAACTACAACTCTTGGGCGAGCAAAAAAAGGCCTATCAAGAGCAAAAAACCCAAGCTAGCAAATGGTATGCGGCAGGCCACGGCACCATCACTGATGTCAACGAAGCGCAAAACCGCCTTGATTTTGTTGATGCCGATATCCTTTCTGCCGAAGCCGCGCACAGCAGCAAGCTACATGAACTCAGCGTCACCGTCGGCGAGCCAATGAGCAGGCTAGCCCACCGCAAACCCACCGATATGCAGGCCGATTTACACCTACGCTACCCCCTAGCCGAGTGGCTGAGTCAGGCCAAACAAAACAACCCCATCCTATTCGAGCGCCAAGCATCGTTAGACGCCGCCCAATTAGAAATCAGCAAAAATATCGACCAACACCTGCCCACCGTGGATCTGCGCCTGCGCAGCAGCTATGAAGACAGCCCCAGCTACAGCACCGTCGATAACTTAATCAAATCCAACTCCATTATGGTTTACGCCAGCATCCCAATTTTTTCTGGCGGCGAAATCAATGCCCGCAGCAAACGCGCCGTTGCTCTACACACCGCCGCTAGCGAAGATCAGCGCAATACATTGCAGCAAGTTGAGCTAGGCCTGCGCCAACAATATTTGGATTTAAGCTCCAGCTCAGCGCAAATCAAAGCCCTGCAAGAAGCCGTGCGCTCCGGCGATGTACTGATCCAATCCACCCGCAAAGGCATTCAATCTGGCGTGCGCAGCAATGTGGATTTGCTCAACGCCCAAAGCCGATTTTTTGAAGCCCAACAAAAACACACCGCAGCCCAATACACCTACCTAAGCGGCTATATCCGCCTAAAGTTTTATGCCGGCACCTTACAAGAAAACGATTTGCAGGCGGTGGATCAGGTGTTGCGTTGAGTACCAGCCCTCTCCTCAAAAAGGAGCAGAAAGAACGCCCCTCCCTATAAAAGAGGAAGCTTAGGGAAAACAAATGATAGAACAAGCCCAAGCACTAGCAAGCAGCGGTCAATTTACCGAGCTAATTACACTGTGCCACACCCTGATTGCCGCACCCGATGCACCAATTAATCAACTATTAGACGTAGGCGTGTTGCTCTATAACTCAGGCTTTTTATCGGCCGCAGAAAACTGCTTTGAACGAGCCAAGGCCCAAGATCCAGCCGATCTGCGAGCCGAAGTTAATTTAGCCAATCTGGCGCGAGATAGAGGCCAGCACACTAAATCACGCCATATGTACGCAGGCTTACTCTTACGCCTGCCTAATCATCCCGCCATACGCCGCAATCTTTTAATCGGCTTGGAATACGATCCACAGGTTTCGGCGGCAGAACGCCTAGCCAAGGCCAAAGATTGGGGAAAATGGGCCATCGCAGGAAACGAGCGCCCTAGGCCGCCCTGCCCAGACCTAAAAAATCGCCAACTGAGAGTAGGCTATATTTCTGCCGATTTTTGCCAGCATACCGTCGGCATTCTGGTGCATAAAGTTTTAGCTGCTCATCAACAAACCCAGCCCTTTGCCTATAGTGCTGGCCCTATTCATGATGAAATCACCGATGTAATACGCCAAACCTGCCAATTTAGAAACATTGCCAAGCTAAGCGATCTTGAGCTAGCTCGTTTAATTCAAGAAGATCAAATTGATGTGCTGGTCGATTTATCTGGCCATACAGCAGGCTCGCGCCTCAAGGTTTTTGCCCTGCGCCCCGCCCCAGTGCAAATTAGCTGGCTGGGCTATTTTGCCAGCACTGGTCTGCCCTATATCGACGCCGTCTATTTAGATAGCGATCATGCACCACTAGGCACTAATGCCCTATTCACCGAAAAAATCATCCATTTAGCCAAGGGCCGTTTTTGCTATAGCCCCATGCCCTTTGCCCCAGCAAACGTAGCCCCACCGCCTTGCTTTGAAAATGGCTATATCAGCTTTGGCAGCTTTAATAACACCGCCAAATACAATGCCGAAGTTTTCGATTGTTGGGCCAAAATTTTACTTGCTGTGCCGCACAGCCACCTTATTTTGAAATGGCGTAATTACAACGATGAAGCATTGCAAGCCGCAACACGACAAGCCTTTGCCGATCTCGGAGTCAACCCCGATCGAATTCACTTACGCGGCCCCAGCTTTCATAGCGACTTACTCAAGCAATACGCCGATATCGATATTGCCCTCGATCCCTTCCCCTTTTCTGGCGGGCTCACCAGCTGCGAAGCACTTTGGATGGGTGTGCCGCTGATTACCCTCGCACAAGATCGCGTCGTCAGCAGGCAGGGCTTAGCCATTGCAAATACGATAGGCCACCCAGAATGGGTAGCACTAAACAGCGATCAATATATCCAAATCGCCATCACGCTCGCCAATAATCCCGAACAACTTGGCCAATTGCGCCAAAGCCTACGCCAACAGATGCGGCCCCTCACCGATGTTGCGGGCTTTACCCAAGCGCTAGAACAACAGTTGATTCTTAGCTATCAGCAGGCCAGTAATATGGATAAAACAGTTTTGCATGTTGGCGCAGGTTATAGGCAGAGCGGGGCAACGCTGCCACCGGCCCTGCAATCATGGCAGGAGCTACGCCTCGATATCGACCCTGCTACCAAGCCAGATATTATCGGCTCCATGCTGGATATGAGCGGCGTCCCCACCGCCAGTGTCGACGCCATTTACTCCGCCCACAATATCGAACACGTTTACGCCCACGAAGTCCCACTTGTGCTGGCCGAATTTCTGCGGGTACTCAAAAACGACGGCTTTTTACTGATTACCTGCCCAGATCTACAAAGCGTATGCGCCCTTGTTGCCAACGATCAGCTTGGCGAAGCCGCTTATCAATCACCCGCAGGCCCCATCAGCCCTCTCGATATTTTATACGGCTATCGCACAGCCCTAGCAGCTGGGCAAATCTATATGGCGCACAAAACGGGCTTTACCGAAAAAACGCTAGTTGCCGCCTTACAGGCGAATGGTTTTAGCAGCATCGCCAGTAAACGCCGCAAAGCAGGCTTTGATCTATGGGCCATCGCCTGCAAAACCCCTATCGACGAAAGCACCTTACGAGAACTCGCCAACAAAACACTCCCTTAAGGATGTGACTCGAAATAACTTCCCGAAATAAACCCGTCATTCCCGAATGATTTTATCGAGAATCCAGCCGCGTAGCTGGATTCCCGCCAAAGGCTCGCGGGAATGACGACTGTTTAAAAATCGGGAAGTTAATGTGAGCAGTATCCTAAGCAGCCCCTCACCCTTAGGAGTAAAGGCCGCAACCATTTTTTCACCCCTCAAAAAAAGGCAGCAAATATGAGCGACTGGACAGCAGGATATATTGCAGATATTGCCTACACCTACGGCTATTACACCGAGCTTAATCCGCTACGGCTAAAGTTGGCGTTTTTAAATGCGGGCTTAGCCTGCCCAGAAATAGCTAATGCGTGTGAATTAGGCTTTGGCCAAGGAATGAGCGCCAATTTGCATGCCGCCGCCAGTATCACGCAATGGCACGGCACCGATTTCAACCCATCGCAAGCAGGCTTTGCCCAAGAATTAGCCAGCATATCAGGCGCAGGGGCAAGATTATTTGATGAGGCCTTTGCTGATTTTGCTGCCCGCAGCGATTTACCCGAATTTGATTATATTGGCCTGCATGGCATTTGGAGCTGGATATCGGATGAAAACCGTAGAGTGATTGTGGAATTTATTCGCCGCAAATTAAAAGTAGGTGGGGTTTTATATATTAGCTATAACACTCAGCCCGGCTGGGCCAGCTTTGCGCCAATAAGGCATTTAATGACCGAGCACGCCGAGATTATTGGCGCAGAAGGCAATGGTATTGTCAGCCGAATTAATGGCGCACTCGATTTCACCGAAAAACTACTTGCCACCCAGCCGATGTATGCGCGGGCTAATCCGCAAATAGCGGATCGAATACAAAAAGCAAAAGAGCAAAATCGCCATTATCTAGCGCATGAATACTTTAATCGCGATTGGCTGCCCATGCACTTTGCCAGCATGGCCGAATGGCTAAAGCCTGCCAAGCTTAGCTATGCCTGCTCTGCGCATTATATGGACCATATTGATGTCATTAATTTAACAGCTGAGCAGCAACAATTTCTGGCAGAAATTCCCGATACGCAGTTTCGCGAAACCACGCGTGATTTTATGGTGAATCAGCAATTTCGCCGTGATTACTGGGTACGTGGCCCGCGCACACTCAGCCCCCTTGCCCAAGCTGAGCAGCTACGCCAACTGCGCGTGCTACTGATTCAGCCCCGCAGCGATGTATCGCTCAAAGTAAACGGCAACCTTGGCGAAGCCAGCTTACAAGATAGCACTTACACCCCCATTTTAGATGCCATGAGCGATCACCAAATCATCAGCCTAGGCAAGCTAGAACAAGCCACCAACCTGCCCTTTGCGCAAATTTTACAGGCCATTATGATACTCACCGGCGCAGGCAGCGTAGTCACCGTGCAAGAAGACGCCCATATCGCCAAAGCCAAAAAAAGCTGTGAAAAGATCAATCACTACCTATGCCAGCAATCGCGTGGCAGCAGCGATATCAACTACCTAGCCAGCCCCGTATCCGGCGGCGGTATTGTAGTTGGCCGCTTTCAACAACTCTTTTTATTAGCCCGCAGCCAAGGCAAAAAACACCCCGCAGAAATGGCGCAATTCGCATGGCAAATCCTCGCCACGCAAAATCAAAAGCTGGTTAAGGAAGGCATCACCATAGAAAGTAGCGAGGACAATATCGCCGAATTAACGCAACAAGCGCAGCTATTTTGCGATAAGCAAATCGGTATATTAAAAGCATTGGGGATTGTTTAAAAAACAGGGTTTGCGTTGGGCGGGTGAAACCCAATCCTATCAACTTAGGATGTGGCTCAAAATAAATCCCGAAATGGCACACTCATTTTGATTGTCATTCCCGAGTGTTTCTGTCGGGAATCCATTGGCTCTGCTGGATCCCCGACAGAAACACTCGGGGATGACGAACATATCAACTTGGAAAATAAATGTGAACCAAGTCCTTAAGCGAAACGTTTTTCCTAGCAGCCTGTCAGATTTAGACGGTCGAAGCGAAAAATCGCATGGTCGAGACCAGATTTGGCCGGATTTGCAGCGCCAATAATATGGAGGCTTATTTTAAAACCCGCTGTGCAAGCGCATAAAAGCGCTTTCTTTCCTCAATGCCATTGTAACCACCATTAATGGTCAAGCTAATAAACTCCACGGGCGACACGTCTAATACCTTGCCGCGATATTTTTTCTTTAATATATCTATATCCGCATGATTGGCTACATCGTTTAAATTTTTATTGGCCCAATATTCGCAAGCGCTCCAAACCGCGTATTCGGCTTGCTCCAAATATTCTGGGTGATTGATAAATAAATCTCGGTGGCCTTTTTTAATGCCCAATTGCAAATAATTAGCTCGCCCCGTAGTTTGAAATATCCCCCGCCCTTTAAAACGTATCCCATCCCCCGCCTTACGATTGCCTAAATCCGCCCTGCTCTCATACGCCGCGCCCGTGGCATATTCTTTAAATGTTTTAAAGTGATCACTTTCATGGCAAGCCTGTGCCAAAAAATGCGCCAGCTCATTTGGGCTATCAATCTCATATTGTGGGCAAAGTTTATTGATCCACAGTACCAAATCAGGCATCAGCTTAGATTCCTTACCCGCAATGGCTGCTAAATGCTGAGTGCTAATCACGATAGCCATCTTCCCTCTCCTAGAAATAGAGAGTTTCTTTATAAGCCACGTTACACTCTAAAAATAAAAACCCCGCATCTATAACAGATGCGGGGTTGGGGGTAATACAAGAGGCTCACAAACAGACGTTTACACCATTAAATCGAACCTAGCCCCTTTGAGCCTCCTTTAGGTCTAAACAACCCAAACAGTTGAGGCAGCAGACGCTGTAGTCGACAAAGCTGTAATACCAGCAATCCCTGTTAATTGAACCACGAGGTCAGTACCTGCTGCATAAGTAGCAGTGGTATCCCCTTGCTCATAAACAAAAGTGTTACCACTATGCTCAAACGCAATCACGTTATATTGAGTTGTACCCGCTAAGACTGCTGCTGCATCTAGTTTGTTCTGGAAAGTAGCTGTAGCAGCTGCAGTTCCACCAAAGGTAATCACTCCTGATGTAATCTGAGCAGTTAGATTAGTCACTCCAGTTGCTGTACCTGCTGCAACATTGGCGGTCACCGTTCCTGTATTAATCACATCAAGCTTATCACCGGTCGTTGTCGTATTTGTAAAGCCTGAAATAGTTTGAAGAACATTAGCAGTACTACCCGTTGCCGACGTAATAATAACTTGGTCAGCGTTAGCAACCGACTTGGTTAAATCAACACTAATTGGAGCAGCACCACCAGTCAGAATATTAGTACCAGACGACCCTTTAATCGTGTAACCATTCCCTGTTGCACCAGTTGCGTCCAAAGTGAAGTTGCCCGTTGCAGCACTAGCATCAACAACCATATTTGGATTAAGAGCAATCGCAGTCGTCGTAATACTTGTATTCCCTGCGCCAGTAATGCTCATACCTGTCAAAGCCAGAGCATTAGCCAAAGAGGTAACCGTTACATGATCCGTTGCCTTAATATTTAAAGTTTCAACACCAGTTAGAGTTGGTGCAGTAACTGTCAGCGTATTCACAGTCGCCGAACCATCGTTTACATCAATTGTTACTGTATCAAGCTGCCCAGGAGTTGTTGCTCCCTTAACATCCAAGACAGGAGTAGCATTCGCATAAACTGTAACATTTGCAGCGGTTGCCACATTTAAATTACTTACTGTTGCGCTACCGCCGACACGAAGGCCTGTTAAGGTGTTATTTGTGGCTAGATTATCCAAATCTATCGTAGCCGTTGTTACATCAACAATCTCAAAATTCTTAATAAATGCGCCAGTTACTGAAGTCAAATTAGCGCTTGTTGCACCAATATAAAGAGTATCAGTCCCCGCTCCACCATCTACAGCTGCACCTGTAGCCAATACAGCCCCCAGCCCCAGCCCATCATTACCCGCACCTCCAGTAAATTTTAGAGTTGTAGAATTACCAGCGGTTACTCTTAAGCCACCTGCAGTCATTGCAGACGCATCAATTGTAACAATCGCATTATTAAGAGCGGTATCAAAAGCAGCTGTAGTTGTTGATAGCTCAATAATCCCTGTACCCGTTGCCGTTAACTTAACATCAGCGGTTGTAACCAAGCCGCCAATTGCCGTCAAATTGGCGGCGGCGTTAATAACTGTAGCCTTAGAGGTCGCGGCATTAGTAATCACACCCGTTTGATTTGCGGCCGTACCTGTCACATTAATGGTTGTTGCTAATACTCCAGTGCCCGTTAAAGTTACAGCAGGGCCATTGGTTGCCGTTGTCCCTTTTACACCGCCCGAAATGTTCAAAATTGCAGCATCAGCGGCAGATGCGTAACCAAAGGCCAATGCACCTACATTACCTACTGTGCCATCCCCTATGACACCAAAAGACCCACCTTTAGCCAAATTAGTAACTGTTACAGCCTCAGTAGAACGATCAGAATTAAACGTTGTAACGGATGAACCAAAATTTGCTAAATCAGTAGAACTCAAAGCAAATCCTGCTGCACGTACATTAATAACTTCAACATTCGAAACCAAACCAGGAGGAAGTGCAGCCGCCGCGCCAGCAACAGTAACATTCAAAGTGTCTTTACCAGCACCACCATTCACACTGTCTGCCGCCGAAAATGTTGAATTTGCTGCTGTAGCACCATCAACATATGCTGTGATTGTATCGTTGCCCGCCGTGCCGGTAATCGAATCAATTGCAGTTGTAAGAGTAAATGTTGATCCCGTTGTAACAGTAGGAACGACTAAAGCCGCCACCTGTGTAGTAACCGACGTAGTCGAAGCCGCCTGATTTGCCGTCGTTACCGTTGCCAAGAAATCACGTGCGGCCACCGCAGAAGCATCACCCACATACTTCAAAATACCGACATTATCAGATACTGCAGTCGTGTAAGCAGCAGCCACAGCCAACTTAGAGTTTAAGGTGCTTAAATCCGTACCCACTGCGCCATTTAAAACGGCCACGGCCATCGTGCCCGTGGTTAGGCGGCCAGCATTGATTTCATTGATATAAAATTGCAAACCCACGGTTTCTGCCGCGCGACCAAATGCGGCTTGGTAAACGGCATTGATTTGTGCGGCTAAGGCTTGCGAGCCATACAATGTTACCGATTCTGCGGAGGTAGCGAATGCGCTGGCAATAGCCGATGCACCGCCTTCTTTATCAAATTTTTCCGCCCAAAATTGCTGCCCAGCGTAGTCGGCTGGACGTTGATAGTAAGCGACATAGAGTTTTTGCACGAATGCTAATGCTGCTGCAGTTGCCATTTTACGTACTCCAAAAAGTTTATGTAAGCTATTGTCCAGCTTCTCGCCAGGGCTTTTACATAATGGATCGGCCTCTCGACAAATGCATTGTTCTCCTCCCCTAAATTTAAAAATGTGATAGCAATCACAAAATGAAACTTAGCCTTGCTGCAAAAGGCAAACGGTGGTTGTTATTATTTTATAAAATCGTAACTCTTTGTTTTTATTAATTATTAACAAATAAGAATTTAATGATATTAATAAAACAACTTGATTTAAGACCAAAAATAGCAACACCCGAGCCAATTACACCTAGTTTAATAGGGTGTAAGAAGGATTGACCAAACCTTACATATATGATTTTTTAATAGAAATAGTGAAATCAATGGCGCATCGTCGTACGCCAAGACTTGTCTTCAAGCGCTCTTGCCGTTTCATCTACCCTTGATTACAGCTTTGCCCAGCTTGTCAAATCACAAAGCCACATAGGACTTAAGCTACTTAGCGTTTTACAATAAGCAAATTACTTATCCATTTAGCCGCTTGCTTTTGCAAAGCTTTCACTCGATCCCTATTGGAGCCATACCATGCATGCTGCAGATCTATTACAGTCGCTCACCCTTAGCCAAAAAGTGGCGCAAATGTTTATGGTGGGTTTTGATGGCTTTGTACCTAATACGCATATTGAAACAATGCTTAAACAACAGCAGATTGGCGGCGTTATTTTATTTAGGCGCAATGTGGCAAATACAGAGCAAGTAGCCGCTTTAAATTTACAGTTGCAGCAAATCAATGCCCGCTTTAGCCCCGTGCCACTATTAATAGGCATTGATCAAGAAGGCGGGATGGTGATGCGAATTGAAGATGGCGTCACACCACTGCCATCAGCAATGGCTTTTAAAAATACCGCTAGCGTGGCCGATTGTGCGGCACTCACCCAAATTGGCAATGCGGAGCTTAAATCGCTAGGCATTAATATTAATTTTGCGCCGGTATTGGATATTAATAACAATCGGCAAAACCCTGTGATTGGCGTGCGTGCCTATGGCGAAACCGCCAACGAAGTTTGCCAGTTTGCCCTAGCCGCATTAAGCGGTATGCAAGCAGCAGGTATGGCGGCCACCGGCAAGCATTTTCCTGGGCATGGCGATACCGCGATGGACTCACACGTGGGCATGCCGGTGGTGGCACACGATAGGCCACGTTTAGATGCGGTAGAGCTAGCGCCATTTTGTGCGGCATTTAATGCGGGGCTAGATGCCTTGATGACGGCTCATGTGGCTTTTCCTGCCATTGAGCCAGATTTATCTATCCCTGCCACACTTTCCCACGCGGTGCTCAATGGCTTATTAAGAAAAGAACTAGGCTTTAAAGGCGTAGTAATTACCGATTGCTTAGAAATGGATGCCATTGCCAAAGGCGTGGGTACGGTGGCAGCAGCGGTGCAAGCCGTTCTGGCTGGGGCAGATATTGTGCTGATTTCGCACACGCCAAGCACACAAACCGCCGCCTTAGCCGCCGTGCAAGCTGCAGTTGAAGCGGGCGAAATTGATATTGCCCAGATCGATGCATCGGTACTGCGTATTTTGGCTTTAAAACAGCAATATCAGATGCAAAACTGGGCAAGTTTAGTGCCCTCTTTACAAGCGGCCAGCAGCATGGCGCTATCGCAACGCGTACACCAAGCCGCCATTACTGGCAGCACTCAACCATTAGATAAAAATAAGCCGGTGCATTTAATCAGCGCTGAAGTGCGTGCGCATACAGAAATAGATGAAGTGGCTCTAGGCAAAACGCCAGAAGCGCGCAACTCGCTAGCACAGCCTTTAACCGAGCTAGGTTTTACGGTTAGCGAGCAGTGGATTGCGCTAAGACCCGACTCAGCAGAGCTTGATACAGCCCTCACGCAAGCGGCCCTTGCACCGCAAATTATTTTTGTTTCATATAACGCAACGCTTAACCCAGAGCAGCAAGCCTTGATTGCCGCTTTGCCACAAGAAAAGCTCTGGCTGATCGCAGGGCGGTTACCTTATGACTTAGATTTAGTCCCCCAAGCGGCAGGCCGATTAAGCTGCTGCGCCAACCGCCCTGCTGCTTTGCAGGCCATTGCGGAAAAATTAGCCGGAAAATAAGCCCGTACATCAGCATTCATTCTATAAAGGCCCAGCATTTTAATAAAAATGCTGGGCCTTACAAATTTAGCATAAGAGTACTTCTTGAGGGCGTGATGCGCCCAAGATATAGCAACTAGGGTCTGTAATAACACTGCTGAACTTATTGTGGGGCAATGCCTTGTTGCTATGCCACTGCGCAACTTCAATTAATCCATAAATTATCAAATAATTTAAGTGTGAAACAACTCACGCTACAACATTTTTGGCTGATACCAATAATTCTTGCCATAAAAAGTAAAAGCCCTTTCATTTCACATAATTAACCCCAAGAAACCTACCTTTAGAGCTACATCACACTCAACATCCACACAAAAAATCCACGTACTAATTGATTGTATGTACATCGATGATGTTGTACTAGGTAATGCCTCTTTTTTCCTTATATCTCGCTAATACCAGATAAAAAACACACAAGTAATCACACATTGAAATGACATCGCACTCTAGGTACAAAGACAAACAAATAAAGATACATAGGAGGCTTTTATTTACTTAGCCAATAAAAAAACTCTTCTAGTATTTAATCATTAAATGACCATTTCAAAAAATACTTAATTTTAAATTGGAGAAAAAATGAACATGCTAAAAAAAACAGTCGCTATTGCTCTATTTTCAATATTAAGTAGTGCTTCATATGCAAAAAATGCTTATGTTGATCAATTTATTAGCTTTACTAATGGTGCAGGTGTAGATAAAAGCGCCAGCGCTCAAGGCGGCTTTAATAGCGCTTATCCGGTATCTGTAAACCCAACTATCGCCACTGGTGCCCCCGTAACGGGTGAATGGGTTTCTTTGCCTCAAGACTATATGGCCACCTACGGATTTAATGGACAGCAAGCCACTGGCACTATCGGTATTTTCAGTATTGCCAATGGCGCAAATGAAGTAGCCAGTGTATTTGGCCGCTTAAATAGCGCCTCAGCGTGGAGCCTAATCGGCACAGTAACGGAAGGCGGCGGCTTAGGGCTAGGGCCACAGGCATCGTTTCTAACTTTAACCAGTGCAATTAGCCAAATTATGGTTAAAAGCCATGGCAGTGCAGGTGCATCACCAGGATTTGACTTAATGGGCATTCAAGGCACAGGAATGGTTGCAGTACCCGTGCCTGAGCCAGAAACCTATGCCTTAATGGGTTTAGGCTTAATTGCGGTGTTTGCCCACCGCCGTAAAGCCGCAAATGCATAATTTTCATTCTAAGCCATAGAAAAAAACTCTATATCCAGAGTGCTCTAGTATCAATAGAAAAAGGCCATTAAATGGCCTTTTTCTATTTTTTAAACGCAAAGCTCACATACCAAGATAGCGATCTGGCCAATGATTAATAGCAATCGCTAAGTTCAAGGCAAATGCGCCAAGTACAGAAATAAACAGCTGCTTATGATCAACCACGCCAAAGCATACGCATAAGATAAAATATAAATCGGTAACTTAATCAAAAATTGCACCGTGCCATATGGCCAACGCGCAATATAGTGAAGCAAAAATGCTAACTGTAGCCTCACCGATAAGTAACCCTTGAAAGCATTCAAGAATGGTGTGAGAGTGCTATGGCTAAGACATTCGAAACCGATAGAAAGAAAAGCAGGCGCGCAGCATAGCCATGGATCTTATGGGGGTAAACGGAAGTAAGTCGCAGAGAACTTTCGCCGTTGATCAGTCATGCCAGACTAATGCTGAAGTTATCCATGATGACTACCGATAAACTGGCATATCTGTAATGCATAATTTTGATAGGGAGTTTTATCGTGATTAACTCTGTTTCGCAAACAAATGCCGCAAGCAATGCTACCCTTGTAAAAGACAGTAAAGACACCAAAGATGTAGAAAAAAAACCAGCCCCCACCGAAGCCAGTGTTCGCGCTCAAACCAATCAGCAAATTTTGCAAGCGTCTTTACAGGTATCGATCAGCAGCGGTGATAAGCCAATGCAACTGCTCTTTCGAAATGCCATTGATAAAATTAATGATGCACTAAAACCTGAGTTTGGCGATGACGCAATTAAAAATGCGATGAGCCAAGATAATTCCCCCGAAGGCACTGCAGGGCGAATTGTTGCGCTTTCCACCGGGTTTTATGAAGCATTTGCCAAGCAAAGACCTGGGCAAGACCCCGATAAAATAGCCGCAGAATTTACCAAGGTGATTCGTGGCGGCGTAGAAGAAGGCTTTAAACAAGCCAAAGATATTCTTAAAAGCTTACAAGTGCTCGATGGAACCATTGCCAGTAATGTGGACAAAACCTATGAGTTAGTACAAAAAGGGTTGGACGATTTCTTAGCAAGTAAAACCAAAAAACCAGAGCAAGCCACTTAGAACCGCATTTAGGGCACGGCTTACCGTGCCCTTACCAATTGATTAGCCCAATCGCTTCAAGACTTCAGCCCTACCAAGCAATGCCAATACGGCATCTACCGAAGGGGTATGCGTAGTACCGCATACTTTGGCGCGTAGAGGCATACCTACTTGGCCCATTTTTACACCCTGCGATTTGCAAAACTCTTTTATAAAGGTAGAAATGCTGGCGGTATCCCACACTTCCAAGCTAGCAATTTCAGCAGCAAATGCGGCAAGACGTGCCAAATCATCTGCGCCTAAATGCTTAGCAACAATCTCATCCGAAGGGGTGAGTGGCTGATAAAAATACGTGGCTTCTGTGGCCAGCTCTACAATGGTTTGTACTCGCTCTTTAAGCAGCGCCACTACATCTGCCAAGGCGGGCCCAGAGGTCAGATCGATCCCTTTTTCATCCAAGAACGGCTTAGCCAGATCTGCAAGGCGAGCGGTATCGGCGGCCTTAATATGCTGGGCATTCAGCCACAGCAGTTTTTCTTTATCAAAGCGGCTTGGGCTAGCCGATACATCTTTTAGATCAAACCATTCTACAAACTGCGCCATAGTAAACAACTCATCGTCACCATGGCCCCAGCCTAAACGCGCTAAATAATTAAGCAGTGCTTCGGGTAAATAACCCGCGCTAGCGTAATCGACCACGCTCACCGCATCGCGGCGCTTAGATAGTTTCTGGCCCTGATCGTTATGAATCATTGGCAGGTGGGCAAACTGTGGCAGCGGCGCGCCTAGTGCGTTAAAAATATGAATCTGACGCGGCGTGTTGTTGACATGATCGTCACCGCGAATCACTTGGGTAATACCCATATCCCAATCATCCACCACCACGCAAAAATTATACGTTGGGGTGCCATCTGGGCGGGCGATAATTAAATCGTCTAGCTCAATATTGCCGATCTCAATCCGGCCCTTCACTAAATCATCCCAAGCCACTACGCCATCTAGCGGCGTTTTAAAACGTAAAACGGGCTGCACACCCGCTGGTGGTGTTGGCAATGTTTTGCCTACTTCTGGTCTCCAACGGCGGTCGTACTTGGCTTTTAAACCCAATGCTTCTTGATCGGCACGCATAGCATCGAGCTCTTCTTTAGACATATAGCAATGATAAGCATGGCCACTGGCTAAGAGCTGCTGCACCGCTTCTTTGTAGCGATCCATACGCTGCATTTGGTAAAATGGGCCTTCATCGTAATCAATGCCTACCCAGTGCATGCCATCCAAAATCGCTTTCACGGATTCTGGCGTAGAGCGTTCTAAATCAGTGTCTTCAATCCGCAGCACAAAAGCGCCACCGTTTTTGCGTGCGTGCGCCCAAGAAAACAGCGCGGTGCGCACACCACCAATATGTAACAAGCCCGTAGGACTAGGGGCAAAACGAGTACGTACAGTCATGACAGCTACCAAGAGAATAGAGCGAGGAAGGGGATATTGTAGCCGCTAGGCGCAAAGCCGCCTACCGAGCACATCAGGCTGGCCACACAAAAGCCGAAAAAATCACGTATAAGCTGTGATTTTTGGCAAAAAAGTACTCCAGCAAGCGCCCTTCAGCAAAGTATGCAAAAGGCGCTCACTCCTTACAGATTTATACTGCTATTTATTTAGCTTGCTGCAAGCGATATTCAACCAACTCAGCAATACTGAGCACCTGCAGGCCGTTCTCAGCAGCGTAGCGGGTAATATCGTCACCACGCGCCATCGTGCCATCTGGGTTCATTAGCTCGCACAATACGGCGGCGGCTTGCAAACCCGCTAATACAGCGAGATCAACCGACCCTTCGGTATGGCCACGGCGCGCCAATACCCCCCCCGCAGTGGCGCGTAGCGGGAAAACATGGCCAGGGCTAGCGAGATCTTCAGGCTGAGCGCCTTGGGCAATCGCAGCCTTAATGGTCGTCACCCGATCTGCGGCCGACACACCTGTGCTCACCCCATGCCGCGCCTCTATCGATACCGTAAACGCCGTGCTAAAGCGGCTTTGGTTATCTGCCACCATAGGCGGCAATTGCAAATGCTGCAGGGTTTCATCCGGCAGGCACAGGCACACAATGCCGCTGCCATCACGGATCATTTGCGCCATAGAGCGGTCGGTGATTTTTTCGGCCGCGACGATTAAATCGGCTTCGTTTTCACGGTCGAAATCATCCATCAATAAAACGGGCCGCCCTTGGCGCATATCAGCCAAGGCCTGTTTAAAGCGAATTGGAAAAGTACTTTGAATAGGATTTGAAACAGCTTCGATCAACATAAAGAAACGCTCTCGCAATAAAAGGGGCGAAAAACGGTTCAGGGAGTGGGACAGCCGCAAGCTATCCGCCATAAGCCTATGTATGGCAGCTAGATTACCGCTCATCTTCTTTCATCCGGACTATCACCGTCGGCTCTGGAATTAAACCAGATCTGCTGCCCCTTCCCAATACAAGGAGGCGCTCGCGGGCTTGTGTATTTTTTTGAGAAAACAACACACTTACCGCCGGTGGGGAGTTGCACCCCGCCCTGAAGACGTACGACTTTGGATGATTAATCCAAGCGCTATTGTCGATCCTTGCAGTGCAGCATGTCCAGCCCAAACGGGAAAACACTTACAAAATAACTAGGTATTGTTGAAAGCTCGTTATAGATTTGCTGTTATCTAGCTGATATTAGTCAGCACATAAAACAGCCATCCACAAGCCGTTGAAAGCCCAAAAAGTGTGGGAGCGCAGCTTGCTGCACCCTATATATACGTTAGCCCATTATTAATAATGTAAGGCGAGAGAAAAATCCTATTAAGAACGAGCGCTAACGCCCCGGCGGCGGCGTAATTTGCTTAGTTTTGTAATCACAAACATCATTTACTACGCAGCTCCAGCATTCGGGCTTACGGGCTTTACACACATAGCGCCCATGCAGAATCAACCAGTGATGGGCGTTAAGTTTAAATTCGGCGGGGGTATTTTTTAACAGCTTTTCTTCAACAACTTTAACATCCTTGCCAGGGGCTAAACCCGTGCGATTAGATACACGAAAGATATGCGTATCCACCGCAATGGTTGGGATACCAAATGCCGTATTCATCACCACATTGGCGGTTTTTCTACCCACACCGGGCAGGGCTTCCAGCGACGCTCTATCCCTTGGCACTTCGCTGCCGTGCAGCTCGATGAGCATACGGCAGGTTTCCAGCAAATGCTTAGCTTTGCTGTGATAAAGGCCAATGGTCGCAATATAGGATTCCAGCCCTTCCACACCTAAAGCCAAGATGGTTTCTGGCGTATTGGCAGCCGGGAATAAGCGCTTAGTCGCCTTATTCACCCCCACATCGGTCGCTTGGGCTGAGAGCAATACCGCCGTCAGCAGCTCAAAGGGGCTGCTGTAGTTAAGCTCAGTGGTTGGGTTAGGATCAAGATCTGCAAGGCGCTGGTAAAAGATCCGCCGAGTTTCTTTATTCATTTTTTAATCCAGAAGCTCATTTCCGGCTCAAAACAGCTACCCGGCATATCAAGCGCTTTGTCTTGCATATACGCTTGGGCATCCATAATTGCTTGGTTGTAAATGCTAGGCGCAATTTCTTGCATAATGAAATCTAACAACATGCCGGCCTGTAAATTACCAATAGGTTCGTCCATATTTTTATCAAAATAATGTTTAATTGACTTTATCAATAAGGCTTCGGCCTCTTTGCTTATTTTTAATGCCATTAGAGCTGATCCATATAAATTATTAAAACGCTTAGAGTGGATTAGACAGCCTGCATGCTAAAACTCAGAGATGCTGTAACCACAGGGCTGCCCTACTCACTATTCATCTTTATCACGGGATATCGCATCCCACTCATCCCACTCATCCCATGGCTCGCGCATGAGCTGAATGTAGTAATAGATGCCAACCGCCAGCAGAGTAACCCCCAAAATCAGCACGGCTAGCTTGCCCCAAAGCCCAAAGCCCAAAGCTCAGCAGCCACCAAATCACGGCCGCCAGTACAAAATAAGCCAGTAGCTCAATGGCTCGCCACAGCATGGGCCAATCGTCCTGCTTTTGCCTCAAGGCGTTTATCCAAGGCGGTTTTCACCGCAATTAGCAGGCCAAGACCAATAAATGCACCTGGCGGCAAGATGGCGAGTAGAAACTGATAATGCATGTCGGCGGGAATAATATGGATCGTCCAAGCTTGCGCCGTGGGGCCAAACACCAGATCAATACCAGAGAGCAAAGTGCCCTTGCCCACCAGCTCACGCATTCCCCCAAGCACCGCCAACACTAATGTCAGTCCAATACCCATAAAGAAGCCATCTAGCGCCGAATCCCAAACGCTATTCTTGCTGGCAAACGCCTCCGCCCGCGCCAACACGATGCAGTTAGTGGTAATCAGCGGGATAAAAATCCCCAGCACCACATATAAGCCATGCGCGTAGGCGTTAAACAATAAATCCACTACGGTAACCAAGGCCGCAATAATCAGAATAAAAATCGGGCTGCGCAATTCATTAGGCACAAACTGGCGAATCGCTGCAATGGCCGCGCCCGACACCAGCATCACTAGGCTAGTCGCCAGCCCCAGCGACACACCATTCACAATATTGCTCGACACCACCAACACGGGGCACATGCCCAAAATCTGCACCAGCCCAGCATTTTGCTTCCAGATGCTGTTGCTAATAATTTGATTGCTCACTTTACGCTCCAATTACTTATATGTACCACACGTGATCAACCCTCTCTTTACGCGTGGGCACAAGTGCCCACGCTATAAAAACAGCTGTGGCTGCTTCGCTACGTATTCCAACACCCGCTTTACCGCCGCTGTAACCGCACGAGGGCTGATGGTGGCACCTGCCATATAATCAAAACCACCGCCGTCTTTTTTTACTTTCCAAAAATCTGCGTTTTGCGGGGTGAGTTCACGGCCTTTGAATTGCTCTATCCATGAGGATTTAGCCACATCGATATAATCCCCCAACCCCGGTGTTTCTTTATGCGCCACCACCCGCACCCCCAGCACCTGCCCATCTTTTGCTACGCCAACCAGCAGTTTAATTTTGCCAGCATAGCCATCAGGGGCTGTGGCTTCAAATACAGCAGCCTCTGTTTTGCCGGCCTTTTTAGCCAGATAAACATAGCTATCGCCATCATTACCCATGGCTTTGCCATCCTCCGCAGATAACAGTTTTGCACCTTTCAGCAGATTATTATCAAAACTTTTGGCAGGTAAAACTTGGGCGATCAGCGCCGCTTTGGCTTTTTCTTCATTAAACAGTACTTTCTTGCGAGTGAGCTGGTACGTGCCCGCCATCAACGCCGTAAACACCACCGCAAACAAAAATAAAGTCCCCGCGCCACGCACCCCATTGGCAAACATGGTTTTCATTTATTTCTCCCTAATAGCTACAAACACAACCTCAATCTTAAAACACGGAGAAAAACCTCATAAATAACGTTTTCTCCGTGAAACTCGGCTTTATCTGTGTCCTCCGTGTTTCAAGGTGTGGGTTTATTTATCTTATGTTTTCGCTTTACGCCCAAAAACCGGCGGTTGGGTGTATTGATCGATAAAGGGGGTGGCGATATTCATGATCAGCACGGCAAAGGCCACGCCATCAGGATAAGCCCCAAACACTCGGATCATATAAGTCAGTAGCCCCGCTAAAGCGGCAAAGATCAGCCTGCCGCGTGGCGTGGTCGGTGCAGTTACGGGGTCTGAAACTATAAAAAATGCCCCCAAAATGGCCGCGCCGCTAAAGAGGTGAAACCAGGGCGGGCTGTAATTAGCTGGATCTATGCCATAAAACACACTGGCAGTCAGCATAAAAGCACCCAAGAATCCCACTGGAATCTGCCAAGGAATGAGCTTTGCTCGCAGTAAATATAAGCCACCCAGTAAGAACCCCGCCGCTGCCCATTCACTGCCCACGCCAGCCAGATTGCCAAATAGCGGTGCGCCCATTACATCTGCCAAAGCCTGATGCGCTTTTAAACCCGTTTTAATGGTATCTAGCGGCGTAGCCGAGGCCATGGTATCAAAAGCCGCTGGCACTGCTCCGCTAAAAATCGTGATCACTTGAGTGATACTATCCAAATGCGGCATATCCAGCGCTAAAGGCGCAGCCCAGCGCGACATTTGCGCTGGGAAAGACACAATCATCACCGCAAAGCCCACCATGGCTGGATTAAATGGATTCTGCCCCAGCCCGCCATATAAATGCTTGGCTAAGCAAATAGCAATCAAGCTAGCCAACACCACCACCCACCACGGAGCCAGCGGCGGCATAGACAAGGCCAGCAGCAATGCGGTTACCGCAGCCGAGCCATCTAAAATAAACGGTTTGATCGGGTAGTTGCGTAGCTTTAAGCAAGCCGCCTCCGCCAGCAGCGCCGTTAGCAGTGCCAGCGCAATCTGCACCAACACCCCCACGCCAAACGCCCAAGTCAGCGCAATAATCCCCGGCAACAAAGCCGCCGCCACTTTGAGCATGACGACTTGCAAAGGCGTCGGTTTAATAAAAAAGGGCGATGTGTTCATTTAATTCCAAAAAGGTAGAAACTCAGGTACGCAAAAAAAAACCTAAAATTTGTAGCCACACACAGAGAAAACATAAGAAGAAAATGAGAACAAATGTTTTTCTCCGTAAAACTCCGTGTTTCAAGGCGTGGGTTTTAATCTGTATCACATCGCCTAATAAGGCAAATCATCCGCATCGATACCGATAAAATCGGGCTCTGGGTCTTGGCTAAACTGCACGGCCTGTATCGCTGTTTGGCCTTGCATCAAGGCTTTAGCCACCCGGTGCATGCCGTCCATTACCCTGCCGTTTTGCGACAAAATAATGGGGAAGCGCAGATCTGTTTCATTAATTAATTTGGCGTGTTCGCTAATGGCGCGGCAAGTTGGCACTGCTCCACCCTCGTCAAACCAGTAACTCTGATCTAACTCAGCAATCTGCTCCAGTGGCAGGCTGATTACGGCAAACTGTGCGCTCAGCTTAATCAAGCGGTGCACATCCCAAGCCTTTAAACCCTGCTCTGATGCGCGTAAATGATATTGCTTTCGCATCGACTCAAGATCATTCATCTTTCGCCGCCTTAGCGGCTTTTGCCGCCATCGCTGCATCAATACGCGCTTGGCGCTCTGCGGCCAGTGCCGCTTTTTCCTCTGGGCTCATGGCAGCAAGACGGGCTTTTTCTGCATCTCTTTTGGCCATAGCAGCCCGAATTTTGGCTGCTTTTTCTTCATCAAGTGAAGATGCTGACTCTTCAAGAGGTGCTACGCTTTCTGCTTTTCTTAGTGCCGCAGCGGCTTTAGCCTCGGTGATTTCTGCCTGTTTGGCGGCCTCCCACTCACTGCGCTCTTCTGGGCTCATCGCGGCAATGCGAGCTCTTTCTTCACGGCGCTTATCAAGGATTTCTTTGGTGCGATCGCTCTTATCTAAGCTGCTCACAGGGATATTTTGTGCAGGAGCCACTACTGATTCTTCGCTGTGCACCACCGGCGCAGCGGCCTCCGCTTCCACTTTTTTCGCTGCAGCTCTCGCCATTGCCGCCGCAATTTTGGCTTTTTTCTCGGCAGCTAATTGCGTGGCTTGATCGGCGTCGGTAGCAACAACGCCCACATCACTCGCTGGTGATTCGCTAGCGCTCGCCGTTCTAGCCATCGCTGCTTTAATCTTGGCAGCGCGGATGGCGTCTTCCGGATCATCAGACACCTCGGCTTGCGCCAGCTTTTGGGCTGCTTTAGCGGCAAGGCGCTCGGCTTTTTCCTGCTTTTCACGCTCAGCGCGAAATTCTCTAAACTCAAAGCGCTCACGTGCTAAATCGGCGGCATGTTTGGTTTTTTCAGCGGCCCAGATTTCAGACTTTGCAAAGCGGTAGTAATCCACCAAGCGGATATTACTAGGGCAAACATAGGCGCAAGCGCCGCATTCGATGCAATCAAACAGATTGCGCTCCTGCGCTTTGCCAAAGTTTTTGCTTTTGGCAAACCAGAATAAATCCATAGGCTGCAGTTCGGCAGGGCATGCTTCGGCGCATTTGCTGCAACGGATACAGGGCATTTCACGCGGTTTTTCAGGAAAATCTACCGGCGATTTGGCAATCACACAATTGCCCGCCTTGCTCAGCCCCACTTCTAAAGATGGCAACTCAAAACCCATCATCGGGCCGCCATAGATATAGCCGCTGCTGCCTTTATCCCCCGCTTCTTTTAATAGATGTTTAAGCGGCGTACCAATCAACGCCTCTACATTACCTGGCCGCTCTACATTGCCAGTAATGGTGACCACGCGCCGAATCACCGGCTCACCATGCGCCAGCGCGCAATAAATACTGTGAATGGTGGCCACATTAAAGCACTGCACACCCAGATCCGTGGAACGCACCCCGCCTGGCACTTCGATATCGCACAGTAGCTTGATTAACTGTTTAGCGCCGCCCGAAGGGTAAAGCGTAGGCACCAACACCACCTCAATCGCAGCCACCGCGTGGCTTTGGTTAGCGGTAATGGCTAAGCGCAGTGCCTCTGCGGCCTCTGGCTTATTGTCTTCAATACCAATTTTGATCTGTTTGGCGTTTAACAGCTGCTGCACCATCAAGATGCCGGCGATAATCTCGCTGGCGCGCTCTCTCATCATGCGATCGTCGCAGGTAATATAGGGCTCGCACTCCGCGCCATTAATCACCAGCGTATCAATCGCTTGAGTATTGAGCTTAAGGTGCGACGGAAACACCGCGCCGCCCAGCCCTACCACCCCCATATCGCGCAGGTAATCGCGCACTGCCTTGGGCCCAGCGCTTCTCCAATCAAATGGCGTTTTGGCAATCCACTCATCCTTGCCATCGGTTTTCAGCGTAATGCACAAATCGGCAAGGCCTGAAGGATGTGGCACTTGGTGCTCGCCTATAGCAATAATCTCGCCCGAAGTAGGTGCATGAATGGCGGCCGAAACCATGCCATCAGCACTAGCCAGTTGCTGGCCTTTTAATACCCGCTCGCCCACCACCACAAGCGGTTTTGCAGGGTTACCAATGCTTTGCTGCAAGGGTAAAATTAAAAATGGTGGCAGCGCGGCAGAGCGAATTGGCGTGCGGTTGGACTCGGTTTTATGCTCGGGCGGATGAACACCGCCATGAAAAGTCACAACCTTCATCACTGGGTTGGTTTGAGTCATGATTTAACTTTGATGGGGATAACAGGATAGCGCCAACGCCAGTTATTGACCGTGGTTCCCACAGGAACAATATCAATACAATCCACAGGGCAAGGGGCGACGCAAAGCTCGCACCCAGTGCACTCCGCAGCAATCACAGTATGCAAATGCTTGGCAGCACCAACAATGGCATCCACTGGGCAAGCTTGAATGCAGAGCGTACAGCCTATACAGACCGCTTCATCAATCAAGGCAACGGCTCTTGGTTTTTCAACGCCATTTTCGGCATTCAGCGGTTTAAATTCTTTGCCCAGCAGCTCCGCCAGCTTGCGGATACCATCCTCGCCACCTGGCGGGCAACAATTGATATCAGCCTCTTCATTAGCAATCGCCGTGGCATAAGGCTTACAGCCAGGAAAACCACACTGACCACACTGGGTTTGCGGCAGGATTGCGTCGATTTTATCCACCAAGGGATCTTCATCAACCTTGAACTTGATCGCTGCAAAGCCCAGCACTGCACCTAATATCAGCGCCAAAATAGCCATTAAAACGATGGCCAGTAAAAAAGACATAGCTTTCCTATAAATAATTGCAGATCACAACTTACAAACCCAAATCTTGAACCACGTAGGACACCGAGAACACGGAGGGGCACGGAGAAAACCTAGCAGCCTGTCGGACTTAGCATCAGTCAGCTGCAAAATCACCTGATCGGCCTATATTTCACCAGATTTTTGACCAATAACTCGTTATTGGCGCTGCAAATCCGGCAAAATCTGGTCTCGATCATG
>Ga0247722_10000221_pt1 | contig 36776 bp, 52 predicted proteins | sample MSEWelMarce3H_FC_FD_189094 | JGI IMG/M metagenome (GOLD analysis project Ga0247722, IMG submission 189094) | Subsurface sediment microbial communities from gas well in West Virginia, United States - MSEEL Well Study Marcellus 3H_FC | ecosystem: Environmental > Terrestrial > Deep subsurface >... | reverse complement strand
ATACTAAGGACGCAAACCGCAAAGATTTGCCCGTAAACTATGACTTAACATTTAGCTATAGTGGCGTCTCTACTTTTGCGCCATATGTAGAAAAAGCACAATCTAAGGGCTTACGTATGGCCGTGGTTTTCCGTAAGATAGAAAACATCCCTTTGACGTTCAAGGGGATCACTGTAGTGTCCGGAGACAATAGCGACGTAAGACACTTGGATGATCAAGGGGTTATTGTAGGCCTATATGCTAAAGGGGCCGCAAAGCGCGATAACACTGGGTTTGTCGTTAACTAATCAAGGGGTTAATATCATGTATCGTATTCAAGCGCATAACATTGTCACAAAAGATATTGAAATCTATAAGGTTTCATCATGGGAGCATATGGCATTTAAACAAAAGCTTAAACAATCGGGATCATACGGGCTAATAACGTCCGAATGGCTAGCGCGATATTGAACCAGTGTAGATCTACACTGTAAGCCCTTAATTGTAGGGTTTACGGGGTAACTTTGCCCGATAACTTGCGAAGGATTAGCACATCATGTTAGTTTTCAACTACGAATCTAAAAAAGTACTTAAAGAATCTATCGGTAAGCCACTACGTTACATTGAAACGTCAATGTTCGGGCCGGAATATCGAGACAATGGTACTCTTACGGGCGCGAATCGTCCGCGTATTACCGGAAAAGGGCGCGAATTTTTCGCTAATGTGACAATGGAAAACGGATTGATCAAAGGGGTTAAATAATGTTTATCATTCGTGACTGTAACGGGAGCATTGTAGGCCGTTTAAACGGGTATAAAAGGCATCATACGTGCGAAGCCTTGATTCGTAGGCCTTGCAGTATTCGTAGGGCTATTTATGACGCATTCTATAGCGTAGATAGACAATCAAAGTCTAATCTAATCTATTCTATCAAGTGGGAGAATTGAACAATGGCTAAACGTAAACCTACACTTAAAGAGACAATTCAAGACGCATTCTTGGAATATACAAACGATTATTTAACGATAACGACATTTGCGGAGCATAAGGGATTAACCTATGATGAAGCGGAGGATTTGATTCGCTTGGGGCGTAAGCTTCATGAAAGGATTGTCGCTGAGAATAAACAATTCTTTGAGGATCACTTTCAAATTATCCATGTAGCAGACGCGCGGAGGATTAAAGAATGCTAAACAATAATGACTTTATTGCCCTTGAAAGGCGATTATGGCGTGAGGGAAACCCCTTGTGTGACGAATTAGTGTCTACACGGGATGAGCTGCTACATTTATTGTCAGTATCTAAGAAGATACTACAAAAGTATTCACCTGCAATAAATGAACTGTCTTCAGTAGACGATCTCGAATTCTTTAGAGAATGGGATAACTTTGGTGACACTTTAGACAATATCAGCTATGACTTGGGGATTGAACAATGACAATGAAGACCTACAATGTCTACGTGGAAGACACTAACGGGAATTACCACAGCGACTACACCATAGAGGCAGAATCTGAGGCTATAGCTTACGATTTAGCCTATGAGAGGCACAATTTCGCACCTATGACCATCTATGTAGACTTAGATGAGGATTCGACATTGCTGCAAGATGCCTATTTTGATGGGAAGCACCCATTAGAGGCTTTCCCGTCTTTAAAGTGGAGTAAACCAGCATGACAATGATTCTCATTTGTTACTGTGTTGACCTAATCTTGGAGCACGAGCTATGGTAAATTCTACATGGCCTTTCCCGTCAGAGGATAACCCATTGACACCTTGGACGCCTGAGGAACAACGTAAGTGGGCAGAGGAGCAACTCAGGAACATGCCTGAAAGCCCTTTAATCGACCGATAAGGCACTTAAAACAATCCACCAATACCCTGACAAGGGTTCACCATGAAAGAGGCTATAAATGCACTGCGTTAACTGCGATCGTCTGCTATCTGATTTCGAAGCGACACGAAAACACGCCATTACATTTCAGTTCTTAGACTTATGTAAAGTATGTTTTGAAGATGTGAAGACAATCATCCCCACGATTGACAATCGATCATTGATGACCGAACAGGACTTCGACAACGATGAAGATGACGAAATGGACACAGGGGATTCTACAGGACTTCAAGACATCATTATAGATACTATAGAGAACTATAGAGACTATGATGAACATGAAGAACATTAAAGTCACATTAAAGTAAATACTACTTTATTGTTTATTCATTAAAACTACTTTAAAGATAATAGGGGTCAACATGAAAGATTTTATGTCTACAAACGATGAAGAAATTAGAGAACAGACTCTAATGAACGAAGAAGCCCATTATGTGCACACAATTAATGCTTTCGTTGAATTGATTGTCTTGTACGGATGGGATACAGTCCAAAAAGACTTAAGGAATGCAGTCTTTAAGAAGGAATGGTGATATTGATGATCATATCTTTGTTTGTCTTTGTCTTAACATTAATCAAAGTGTCACTTAAGTGACAATTAAGGAGTATTTAACATGAGTGGTACAGCAACATTAACCTATGACTTGTCTAAACCTGAGCAGGTCATGGCACATAAGTACGCTTTTGTAAGTTTCGTGTAAGGTTCGTATGCTAAAGTTTGCTTTTATACTTTATAGGGGTAAATTATGGCTAAAGTACGAGACAATACAGGCAAAGGCGCTATACATGAGTTTAAAACGTGTATTTACCTAATGGAACAGGGGTATGAGGTGTTTCTAAACGTCAAAGGGGCTGGCCCTGCGGATTTAGTTGCGTGGCATCCTGAAACCAATGAAATTTTGGTGATTGATGTCAAGACAATTAAAAATTATCCTAAAACTGACGGAACTGCCTCTTATCATAGTTCATTAGGTAGCGACAAAAACAAGAAGCCTTTTGTAACTTACCTAGGTTACTGTGCTTCTGATGACTTTTTTGAATGGTTGTAACATGGAAACAATTTTGAGGATCAACATCTACGCTGACACAAAAGATAAAGCAGTAGATATTTTGGCGGATGTTTTGCTGCGAGTTGAGAAACAACCTGACGACAATTTAGGCGAGTGGCATTACAAATTTGATAACCTATCAACTCGTCTAGCTGACGAATGGGAGAATGAAGAATGAAAGTAACATTAGAATATGATTTAGACAATCCGACAGAGGCTTTTACTTATAAATGCCATCAAAAAGCATTAGAAGCCTGTCAGATGCTCGAGTCTCTAAAGAGTGCCACGGCAGGCTATCAAGCCTATAAAGGCCTCTCTGAGAGCGTTCTAGCGGACATCATCGCTGACTTGTCTAAGTGGGAGGACGTTAAGCTATGAGCGAAGCGAAGATCATGAAAACATTACTTGTACCCAATGCTCCGTGGCCTAAGTGGGTTGAACCCGCTAAGAGAGCTAAACGGACGAAACGAGCGAGACCTAGCGAAGTAGATGCTAAGTTTGAACAATGGTTGAGCAGGAATGCGGACAAGGAGAACACAGATGGTGTCAGACGGCGGTAAAGGCAGCGGCAGGCGTAAGGAAGACGCACAAGCAGTTCGAGATAACTGGGATCGTATATTTGGCAACAAGAAGGATACACCTATGAATGAAGACAATGAACAGCATGAAGACTACACCGACGACATTGATGATGATGGTTATGAGATCTGCCATCGTTGCAACGGCTCAGGTGAGGGCATGTATGATGGCTCTACCTGTGGATTCTGCAAAGGAACAGGTGAGGAACCTGTAGAGAAAGACTGCGATGACGACTACACTTAAAGTAGCTTCTAAGTTCATCAAGCACGTAGAGTGTTCCAATCCTAAGTGTGGCTCAAGTGACGCTAATTCACTCTACGATGATGGACACCAGTACTGCTTCGCTTGTAACACCTATGTGACGGGAGAAGACAATGTAGGCATTACTAGTCCCCGCAGCAATAACACAACGAAAGTATTTCAAATGAAGACACAAGGGGAAGTGAAGGCCATAGTGGACAGAGGGATCGTCAGGGAAACCTGTGAGTTCTTCGGTGTCACACAGGAGACAGGTAAGCACTATTATCCTTACTTCGATGAGACAGGCTTGAAGGTAGCGGAGAAGATTCGCTCAGTTGAAAACAAGACATTCTCCATCGCGGGAAACTTCAACAAAGCTACCTTGTTTGGTCAGTCTCTGTTTCAGAAAGAGGGTAAGTACATCACCATCGTTGAAGGTGAACTAGACGCATTAGCTTCGTATCAGATGACAGGCAGCAAGTGGCCTACTGTGAGCATCCGTAATGGGGCTTCAGCGGCTGTTAAAGACTGCAAGGCTCAATATGAGTACCTAGATAGCTTCGAGACTATCGTGATCTGCTTCGATGCTGATGAGGTGGGACAGAAGGCGGCTAAAGACGTAGCTGAACTCTTCGGCAACAAGGTTAAAATAGTTAAACATTTAAAGGAGTGCAAAGATGCCTGTGATTACCTCATTAACGGACGAGGATCTGACTACGTTAACCAGTGGTGGAGAGCTGAGAGTTACGTACCAGATGGGATCATCCAAGCCTCAACACTTTGGGACAGCGTATCTGCACCCGAACCCGTTGCTGAGGCCTTCTATCCCTTCAAGGGACTCAATGAACTACTCTATGGCATTAGATCGGCTGAACTCATTACAGTCACAGCTGGTAGTGGCCTCGGAAAGAGCCAGTTCCTTAGAGAAATCCTTTTCAGAATCCTTGAAACAACTAAATGGAATGTTGGGGGGATGTTCCTCGAAGAGTCGGTGCGAAAGACTGCCAGATCTATCATGTCACTGCACGCGAATAAGAAACTACATCTCCCAGATACACCCGTCACAGAACGAGAACTGAAGGAGGCCTTCGATGCTACTCTGGGCACTAATCGTGTGTTCCTCTTTGATCATTTCGGCTCCCTTGCTATTGACAACGTGCTTAACCGCATACGATATATGTCCAAGGCTTGTGATTGCCGTGTTGTTTTCTTGGATCATATCTCTCTCGTTGTCTCTGGTATGGATGGGAATGATGAGCGCAAGAGCATTGATGTCTTGATGACTCGTCTGCGTACACTGGTTCAGGAGACTGGTATTACCTTGATCTGCGTATCGCATCTAAAGCGACCTAGCACATCGAACAAGGGACACGAGGATGGCGAGGCTGTATCGTTGTCTCAGCTGCGAGGCTCAGGCGCTATCGCTCAGTTGTCCGATGCTGTGATTACCTTGGAGCGTAACTCCATGAGTGACGATCCTATAGTGCGTAATACTACAAAGGTAGCTGTTGCGAAGAACAGATACACAGGCGCCACTGGGCCTGCTTGCAGCTTGATGTACGATAGCAAAACAGGTCGTATGATTGAAGTAACAATGGAGGAACTATGAGTTTAGATATTGATTTGATGGTTACAAAACCAACTTCTGTGTGGGAATACAACATTACGCACAATGTAAACAAAATGGCTATGCAAGTACAGCTTGGTGGAGGTTTGACTCTATACGAAGTTCTATGGCGACCTGATGAACACGGTATGAAGTTTGCTTGTGATATTGCGGAGCATCTAATCAAAGGTTTTGAGATTCTTCGTAAGGATCCTGAACACTATAAAAAATGGAACCCTGAAAACGGATGGGGTAGCTATGATGGTTTGTTGCGTTTTGTGTCTGAATACCACAACGCTTGCTTAGACAACCCTGATGCAGAATTGAGGGTATCACGATGATCGAAATGATTATCGTAGGGACTATCGGCATCGGCTACGCTGTTGTAGGGACGCTACAATGGCTCAAAGGTGACATGGGTGCTGGTATCATGTGGCTAGGATACTCATTTGCTCAAATCGGCTTATTCTTAAATCTAAAATGATAAAACGCATAGCCTTAGACATTGAGACCAACATGGCACATGATGTGATTCATCTATGTGTGACACAAGACATTGACACAGGAGAAGTGAAAGTATGGAAAGCTCCAACAGGACTTTGGGACTACTTAAAGGACGCTACGTTGATCGCAGCTCACAACGGGTGTGCATTCGACTTTGTGATCTTAAACAAGCTTTGGAAGACCAAGATTGGACTGAGGCAAGCATACGACACACTCGTAGTGTCAAGGCTGCTAGAGCCAACGAGAGAGAACGGTCACAGCTTGGACGCTTGGGGCAAGACTCTAGGGGTAGCAAAGCTGGACTACAAAGCAACGTGGCAGTGGATGATGAACAGAAGGGAAGACTATGATGGAGAATGTTTTGACCTACCTGTGGGCAATCTTCTTGAGTTTTATTGTAAGCGTGACGTTGATGTTCTTTGCAGTCTCTTCCGAAAACTTTCAGATGATGTTGTACTCATGGGCTTCTCTAATGATAGCGTTCTTCTTGAGCATAAAGTTGCCTCTATCATAAACAAGCAAGAACGTAACGGGTTTAAGCTCGATGTAGTTCACGCTACTTGCCTATTATCTGAACTCAAAGGGAAGATGAGTGCCATCAATGACAAAATGCAAGCTCTCTATCCACCATATGAGGTTGAACGTATCTCTGAAAAGACAGGGAAGACGCTCAAGCCTGAAGTGGTGGTATTCAATCCTGCATCTAGACAACAGATAGCGGAGAAGCTTATTGGACTCGGATGGAAACCTAAGAAGTTCACCGAGCCTACAGCTAACTACCCTCAAGGTCAGGCTATCGTGGATGAGGCAGTGTTGATGTCGCTGAAGTATCCCATTGCTCAGTTAATAGCTGAGTATATGATGTTAGGGAAGCGTATCGCTCAGATTGAATCGTGGTTGGAAGTCGTAGGTAAGGACGGAAGGGTTCACGGTAGAGTCATCACGAATGGAGCTGTAACGGGGCGCATGACTCACATGAAGCCTAACATGGCACAGATACCTAACTCAGGCTCACCCTATGGCCCTGAATGTCGTCAGTGCTGGACAGTTGAGGAAGGTAACGTCCTAGTTGGATGTGACGCTAGTGGTCTAGAGCTTCGGATGTTAGCTCATTACATGAAGGATAAGGATTATGTCAAGACAGTCACCGAGGGATCGTCTAAAGAGGGCACGGATGTCCACACGGTTAATCAAAAAGCAGCCGGTCTACAAACACGTGACCAAGCGAAGACGTTCATCTATGCGTTCCTCTACGGTGCAGGGCCAGCGAAGATTGGCTCGATTGTCGGTGGTAGTGCTGCTGCTGGACAGAAGCTCATCGATGCCTTTCTTAAAGGGACTCCCTCGTTGCAGCGTCTACGTAATAAAGTATCCGCATATGCGTCCGAGGGCTATGTACCGGGGCTTGATGGTCGTAAGATTTGGGTTCGCAGTGAACATGCGGCACTCAATAGCTTACTTCAAGGCGCAGGTGCTATCGTGATGAAGAAGGCGTTAGTGATCTTCAATGATAAGATCAAGGCAAACACATGGGATGTTAAGTTAGTCGCTAATGTCCACGATGAGCTACAATTTGAATGTAAACCTGACATTGCTGATGAAGCGGGTAAAGCTTGTGTACAATCAATCAGGGAAGCAGGATTAGCATATAATCTTAGGTGTCCTCTTGACGGAGAATACAAATCAGGGAAGTCGTGGAGGGAAACCCATTGATAGACAGATCGGATAAACTAAAATCTCAGATCATGCTGAACATAGGTGAGAATTCTTTCACTCTATTGCACAGCGATGATCTAGATCTACTCGATGTATACTTGGTGCTCTCAGCAGCCCTTGACTACATTGAGGATGAAGCGGAAAGCCTCTCTCGTAAAGAGGGAAGTTATTTACAATAGTAAACTTTCAAAGGAATTGAAAACATATGTCAGATTTGAAACCAGTTAAGATTAGCGGTGAGTTGTTTTGGTCTAAGTGGATGGCTGAGTTCAACACAGCATTCAACACAGACAATGATCGTTACGAATGCACCATCGGTAACATCAGCGATGACGATGCAGCGAAGCTCACAGGCTTAGGCATCAAAGTGAAGCACAAGGATGCTATGGGTAACTTCATCGTGGCTAAGAGCAAGTACTTGTTCAACCCCACAGATGACTCCATGAAGGAAGTAGACGTTAAAGCTCTCGGTAACGGCTCCAAGTGCGTAGCGGTGCTCACAGCGTACACTCATCGTATGTCAGCTAAACACGGTAATGCACCTACGATCAAGAAGTTGATGGTAACTGAGGTAGTGACTTACACACCTGAACCTAAGGCCGACGACGAAGAAGACGATGAGGCACTATGATGAACTTACAAATTTCAAAAGTTGAAAACGGTTTTATTATTACCGTTGGTGGAAACGAAGCTTGGTGTGGTCGTGATGCCCGTTTTGTTTTTAGTACATGGGAAGCAGCAGCAGTGTTTTTGTCTTCGTTAAATGAACGACTTAAATAAAGAACGTCCTAAGTTAGCCGTCATTGACGCAGACATCATAACCTATCGTGTTGGGTTTGCGTCTGAGGACGTTGATGAGGCTATCTGTTTGGCTCGTGTGACTCAGCTCGTCAATGAGATTGTCTACGATGACTTGAAGTGCGATGACTACAAAGCGTACATCACAGGTCGTAGCAACTTCAGGAATGAGATAGCAGTCACTGAGCCTTACAAAGGTAACAGGAAGGACGCTAAGAGGCCAGTGCATTACGATGCTATCCGTACCCATCTCCAACGCCTCGGTGCGGAACTAATTGAGGGACAGGAAGCTGACGATGCGGTGGCTATCGAGGCTACTTCAACGGGTGGATGGATTGTCTCCATAGACAAAGACCTAGATCAAGTCGCAGGTTGGCACTACAACTTCGTGAAGCATGAGGAATACTACGTTACTGAGGAAGAAGGTCTTCGTAACTTATTCACACAGGTGCTCACAGGGGATCGTATTGACAACATCATCGGCTTGAAAGGCATAGGGCCTAAGAAGGCTGAGAAGCTTTTAAAGGACTGTACAACTGCAAAGGAATACTATGACGTTTGTCTCAAAGCTTACGATGGTAATCAACTTCGTGTCGATGAAAACTTGATGTTATTATGGCTACGAAGAACACCAAACCAAACGTGCCCTCATCTTTCTATCTTGTTGGGTGTCAATGGACAGTCAAGTACGTAGAGGACTTGAGCGAGTACGGTAAATGTGATTGTGCTACATTCATCATCTATCTTCGCTCAGGTATGAACAAGAACTTCACCGAACAAACATTCTGCCATGAACTCGTTCACGCTATCATGTTCGCTATGGGACATACTCAGCACGATGAGATCTTCGTGGATGCCTTCGGTGCTTTGTTACATCAGTATGAAAGAACTAGGTTGTAATGGTAACTCGTAAGACAACAAGCACAGTAAGGGCTAATGCGATCAGACATGGGTGGCGTAGCGGCTTAGAAGAAAAGGTCGCTAATGCTCTCACTGAGGCGGGTATCCCTTTCACGTATGAGAAGACCAAAGTTAAGTACATCAAGCCAGCGAGTGAACATCAGTACACACCTGACTTCGTGCTTGACAACGGTATCATCATCGAGACTAAGGGGCTATTCACAGCGATTGATCGTCAGAAGCACATCCTAGTGAAACGACAGCATCCTCACTTAGACATTCGCTTTGTCTTCTCCAACAGCAAGGCTAGACTGAGTAAATCATCGAGGACAACGTATGGTATGTGGTGCGAGAAGAACGGCTATATGTACGCTGATAAGATGATTCCCCAAGATTGGATAATTGAACGTAGAAGGAAGGTAAGCAATGGTGAAAGAATTAACACAGACAGATGTTAGAAATCTTTTTGATCATGTTGATGGAGAACTTTTATGGAAGAACCCTAGAACTAATCGAATTAAGAAAGGTACAGTGGCTGGTACGTTGAAAGACGGGTATCGGCGTGTTAATCTAAACTATCAATTTCACTATGTTCATCGCTTGGTTTGGTTATATCATTACGGGACTATGCCTTCTAGCTGTATTGACCACATAGATATGAACAAGTCTAACAATCGAATTGAAAATCTTAGGGAAGCTACTAAATCAGAGAACGGGATGAACAGGTTAAAACCTAAATCGAATAGTTCTGGATTTAAAGGCGTAGATTTTCATAAAAGGACTCAAAAATGGAGAGCGCGGTGTCACGTCAAAGGCAAAGAAAAACATTTTGGTCTTTATGCGTCAGCTGAAGAAGCCTATGAGGCGTATTGCCGAGAGGTCGCTAAACACCATGGAAGTTACGGTAGAATTTAACGAACGTAGAAGGAGTATTTACAATGCAAGTCACATTACGCAAGGAACATGAAGACGGTAGTGCAACCTATACGTTCGACATGAACGATGAGGAACGTCACGCACTTCTTCGCTTAGGTATCATCACAGCTCTTGAGCGAGGTATTGCAGAAGCTAAGAAGTACCATGACGATGAGGAGTACCCTGATGTCGAAGCTAGTAGTTCACTATAAAGATCCACCATTTAAGCCTGACTGGATGGAAGGGTGCTACAAAGTCTACGTGACTGATCATCCTAGACTAGGGTGTCGTTTAATTACAACATCTAAGGTCTTAAAAGATTACGGTAACGGCATCTTTGAGACACAATGGGTGGTGTATCATCCTGTAGACGGAGACTTCAATGACACTTGACGAATATTTTCATTCAATCATTAACAAACCACGTATTGTTTACGTAAAGGAACCAACTATGTTTGATCAGTTTAAAATTGCTGTAGCGAACGCACAGAGTAACTTCATGTCCCTATGGACTAAACCTGTAGCATTCGTTGAGGAGACACCTACGGTCATGGAAGATGACTATTGGGCTTTTGAGATGGTGACGCATGAGTGGATTGATGAGTTCAATGAAGTGCATCCTCTCAAGCAAACAATCATCATTGAACCCCATGACACTACTTGGATGGAAGTCTTAGATCGTATCCTAGACGAGATGGAGAAACACTACGGCTACAACATCAAAGAGCAAGTGTACTACTCAGTTGCGTACCCTTTGAACGAAGTGGATGATCGTGATCGTAAACCCTTTGCTGGCTATGGACGATGCTTGAATGATAATATTCTTCAGCAGCTCCTGTTAGCCTTCCCTGAAGTCTACGAAACACTTCCCTACCCTTATAAACCTAAAAACGTGTTTGAATAACATATGCGTATCCTAGTAATTCCAGATACACAGTGCAAACCTGAGGCAGCTCAAGAGCATCTTACATGGGCAGGGAAAGCAATTTGTGAGTACCGTCCAGATGTCGTAGTTCACTTAGGTGATCACTGGGACTTCCCTAGTCTCTCAAGCCACGACAAAGCAGGTAGCAAGTACTTCGAAGGTAAACGCTACCTAGCTGACGTAGCCGCAGGGAACACAGGGATGTTGACTCTGTTGAATCCTCTCCATGCACTCCAGAAGAGTCAGAAGGAGAACAAACAGAAGGTCTACAAGCCTCGTATGGTGTTCTTGAAGGGCAACCATGAGCATCGCCTCACGAGGGCTGTAAACAACAATCCTATGCTCGAAGGACTACTCACCTATGATGACCTCAACTTGAAAGATTGGGAAGTACATGAGTTCTTACATCCTGTATTCATTAATGGTGTTGGCTTCAATCACTATTGGCCTGTCGGTGCTATGGGTAGACCTGCTGCTTCTCCCGCTGCTATTATCAGTAAGCTTCATATGTCTTGTGTGGCAGGACATCAACAGGGCAAGCAGATCGCCTATGGGAAACGTGCTGATGGCAAGCCTATATGCGCTATTGTCGCTGGTAGCTATTACCTACATGATGAAGACTACATGGATCAACTAAGCAATCGTCACTGGCGAGGCTTATTGGTCATGAACGAGGTAGAGGACGGACACTTCGATGAGATGTTCTTATCAATCGAATACTTGGAGCGTAAATATGGCAGTCAAACCGACAATTAAAGAGATCGAAGAGTGGAAAGCAGGGTTGAACGGAACAGCTAGTTACGATGTAATTAGTAAACCTAAGCACTATATGCTGTTTGAGGAAGAGGGCATTGAAGTACGTGATGTGATTGCTAAGTTAGTACAAAAGCTTTACAAGCATTCGGGTTTAATGTTTGAGGATAAAGACAATCCTCTGTTTGAATCAGATTATGTACAACTTATGCAGTACTTAATGCGCTTCATGGACAAAAATGGTGTAGAAGACCTCAAAAAAGCTCGCTGGTATCTTGACAAAATGATCTCAGCGTATTAGAATACGTGCCCTTCGAAATTTAACAACAACACATAACAGGACAATCATCAAATGGAAATGACCCCCTATCAGACCTACATCGCTAAGTCACGCTATAGCCGCTACTTGGACGATAAAGGTCGCCGTGAACACTGGCACGAGACAGCTCATCGCTATATGCAGTTCATGTATACACACCTACAGAAGAACCACAATTACACCATTGATGGCCCAATGTATGACCGTATCTTCAATGCTATCGTCAACTTGGACGTTATGCCTAGCATGAGATCAATTATGACCTCAGGTGAGGCATTGGAGCGTCAGAACGTAGCTGGTTATAACTGTTCATTCCTCCCCATTGACGACCCTAAAGCCTTCGATGAGGCTATGTACATCCTCCTGTGTGGTACAGGCGTAGGTTTCTCCGTGGAGCGTAAGTATGTCAACCGTTTACCTGAAATCCCTGAAACTCTTTATGAGTCTAATACTGTGGTTCACGTTAAAGACTCCAAAGAGGGATGGGCAAAGGCTCTCCGTCAGGTCATGGCACTCCTATGGGCTGGAGAAGTCCCTAAGTGGGATGTCTCTGCTGTGCGTCCTGCTGGTACACGCCTCAAGACGTTCGGGGGACGTGCGAGTGGCCCAGAGCCGCTGGTTGAACTCTTCAAATACGTGGTCGCTAAGTTTAAAGCTGCCCAAGGCCGCAAGCTCTTCTCGATTGAAGCTCATGATATTCTGTGTAAAATTGGAGAAGTTGTGGTTGTCGGTGGAGTTCGTCGATCAGCTATGATCTCTCTGTCTGACCTAGACGATGATCGTATGGCTCACGCTAAAGCCGGTAACTGGTGGGACGGTAACGGTCAACGTGCCTTAGCTAACAATTCAGCTGTGTACGATGTCAAGCCCGATGTGGGTCAATTCATGCGAGAGTGGAGCAATATCTATGAAAGTCATTCAGGAGAGCGTGGCATTTTTAACCGCTATGCGTCTGAGATTCAAGCGTCTAAGAATGGTCGTCGTGTACTCGGTAAAGAATGGGGTACTAACCCTTGTTCTGAAATCATTCTCCGGCCTTACCAATTTTGCAACCTCAGTTCAGTTATTGTGCGTTCGGGGGATACACTGGAGTCTCTTAAAGAAAAAGTCACTATTGCGACAATCTTGGGAACCTTCCAATCGACCTTGACTAACTTCCCGTACCTACGTAAGGTGTGGCAGACTAACACTGAGGAAGAACGCTTGTTGGGTGTCTCCATGACTGGTATCCTAGACAATACCTTGCTCAACAATGCTTACGACAAGGATCTGCCAGCACGTTTGGAGGAGCTGAAGAATGTTGCTGTGGATATTAATAAGTCTCTTGCTGCTGAACTTGGCATCAATGCTTCTGCTGCAATCACCTGTGTCAAACCCGAAGGTACGGTTAGCCAGCTTACTGGTACTGCTAGCGGCATTCATCCTCAACACAGTGCTTATTTTATTCGTCGTGTACGCTCTGATGCCAAAGATCCTCTCACTCAGTTCTTGAAGGATGCTGGATTCCCTTGGGAGCCTTGTGTGATGAAACCTGAGTCAACAGCTATCTTCTCCTTCCCCATGAAGACACCTGAGGGTGCTCGTCTACGTGAGGACTTGAACGCTATTGAACACTTGGACTTGTGGTTGACATTCCAGCGCCATTGGTGTGAACATAAGCCTTCAGTGACTATTTCCGTCAATGAGAATGAGTGGCCTAAGGTGGGAGCGTGGACATGGGAGAACTTCGATGAGATCACTGGCGTATCGTATTTGCCTATGGATGGCGGTACGTATCGACAGGCTCCCTATGAGTCTATCGACGAAGCAACGTATGATTCAATGCTCATGGCGATGCCTACATCGATTGATTGGGAGAAAATGAGCGAAGCTACCGATAACGTAGAAGGTGCTCAGATGCTGTCTTGCACTGCCGGAGCTTGTGAGATTGCCTTCTAAGGTCGTTATCCTCATGCGGGTGGTTGAAATGATCACCTGCTTTCATATTATCGCTAACACGTGGAGGCATTGGACATGATAGTAGACTTCTCATGGTCTGGAGGACTTGTACTAGGTATTCAACATACTGAGCAAGCCGTTGTTGAGACTGACGAAGATGTGTACGAGATGGCTAACGCTATCCTGATTCACTTAGGGTTTGTCACTATGGCAATCATCTTCGTATAACAAAAAAGGCCCTCAAAAGGGGCCTTCTCTGTTTGCTATTCGCGAATGGCGAATACTACGCTTTGTGGTATTCCTCTTCAGTGAGGATACCTGCTTTGTACTTGTTCTCCGGTCTGAAGATAGTCAGTTCTTGTTGTCTCATCTCAGGTGCGAAGGAGATGTGCATCCAACGACCGAACTCATGGATGATCTGATCGAACTTGATGCCAGCTTTCTTGACTTCCTGACACAGTTGGTACGGAGTCAGCTTCGATGAAGACACATCAATAGCCCAACCGTCCATGTGTGAGCTAACCTTAGAGCCTCCAACAGCCACGTTAACGGCGGGTAGACGTAACCATGAGTTAATACGTAGAGGGCCTGTCAGTGCTCTTAGTTGCTCAAGCTTCTGAGCTGCTGTCTTCATGTTCTCCAGTTGAACAGTGGAAGGTTGATTGTCGATACCGTTACGCACAGCAGTCTCGCTGTAGGTCGCTTCTTCAAGTGAAAAGTGCTCGGAAAGCTGCATGATTACTCCTCGTCTTTAGTGGGTGCTGGTGAGCTTTTACGACCTGAGATAGCGCCCATAGCGCCTACGCCCATGAATGCGATAGCTTTGAGGATCTCAAGGAACACAGCGTCGATAGGGGCTAATTCACCTGTCTGTTCTTCAAAGCCAATGAGCCACAGGACACCGAAGGCAATAATCATTACCATACAAGTGATCGAGCGCACGACAAAAGCCCATGTGCGGATCTCAATCTCTTGTTCTGTTAGAGGTGGCTTATTCAACCACTGTTGGAACATTTCTTTCATATACTATTTCTTTCCGACCTTATCAGCTAGTTTTTCCATCGTTCGACCACCGAAGTAGAAGGACATAACCAACATACCCCATTGACCTAACAGCTCCACATAAGCCCCACGAGTCTCATATTCAAAGATGGAGGCTATAGCGAAACCACTGTAGGCAACCAACAAGAAGATTAGAACCATAGGACGGATGTTCTTAGACAACCATGAGTCAGAGGCCATGTCAGCCTTCATGCGCTCAGTGAGGTTAGTCTGTTCAATTTCGTACTCTTTACAATCAATCTCCTTGAGCTTCGCAGCTAGTTCAGGATTGTCTTTGAGAGCTTGAGTGACCGCTGAAGGGGTAGCGTCAACGCCTAACTTAGCGGCAATAGCGTTCATAGCCATACCACCTAGAGGGCCTCCCACGGCAGTCGCTAGAGCTGGTGCTGCACTTTTAAGCAGGTTCATCAATTCATTCATTCGGAGTACCTCATGTTCATGCTGGTTTACACGCCGCTACAGCGTCCTTTACGATAAGATATAAGTAGAGTTCAAAAGGTAAGATAAGACAGAACAACAAGGTAAGCAACACGAGGAAGCTTACATAGAGTGTCTCGCTAGAAGAATCGCTGCTGTTAGTCCCCATATTTCCAATACCAATATAGCCATTACTACGACCAATGCTATCCGTTTACGTATCTTGTTAACTAACTTAGTCTTCTTAAATACTTCTTCTTTTCTGCGCTTAATCGTTAACAAGTGCGTTATTTCTTGTTTCTCCTGCACTATTCCGAACATTTCGATTACATCGCTATAGAGTGCCCCTAACTCAGGAGGACTCTGGTAGACCATAACCTCTCTCAGTTCTTTCTGAGCCTTCTCCATTTCCTTCTTAGCCACTACTAAGTCTAAGGAGACATCTAGTAGCTCATCAGGTTCAATGTACTGAGTATCTATCCGTAACTGTTGTTCAGCTATCTTCTTGTCTATCGCTATCATGGCCTTAAAGAACACTTTCAAGTTCTTTATGAGGTCATTCTTAATCTCTTGCTCACTCTGAGGTACTCGCCTATTAGTTACTCTTTGTGTAACCTTCTGTTGAGTCTTTGTAGGAGTTTCCGTCACTACAGGCTTATCAGGCTCCTTTGACGTAGGAAACAGCTTAGACTTAATGAACCCCCATAGACCTAATACCTCATCTACGTGCTCTTTAGCCTCATCAAAGGTCTCCTTCGCTTTAAGGACTACACCTTTGTATTCTTTGTATAGCTCACATCCCTGCTGGATAGCCTCAACAGCCTTGAGAGCACCAGCAAGGATTATTAGAGGCATGTTCTATCGTGCCATACCATTCAGCTCAATACGAGGAGCAATAGACCTGTTGTATTCTTCCAACACTTGAGCGCCTGTGATACTACCCTCTCGTGTAGCACGTTCCGTTAATTGCTTGCCTATTTTTTGAGCAATCTCAGGACGACTACGCATGAGAGCATTCATTGCGTTGATGCCTGATTCAGAATACATGATAGGGGCAGTGACAGCTAAACCAGCGGCAATAGCGGGATTCTGTAGCACTCCGTACAAACCAGTTGCAGACGCTGCCAAGCGACCTTCTAAAGTAGCACTAGGGCTTTCACCCATAATATCTAAAGCGGCATCGGAAACATCTTGTCCACGGGCTGTACCACGAGCAAAGGATTTCTTATTACGGCTAATGTCACGTTGACGTACAGCTGTTTGATACTGCTTCGGTGTGAAGACACCGCCCTGAGCGCCTGAGTTAGCTGCTGCTGTTTGAATGACTTCCAGATCTCCGTAAGCGGCATCGATGCGACGAAGATTAGAGGTTTGTTTAGGATTCTGTACAGCAAGTTCTTTCTTAAAAACATCTAAGACATTCTTTAAAGCTTGTCCAATTTGTTTCTCTGCTTGTGTTGTACTGTTCAAATAACCTGAAGCTTCCTTACGAAGATCCGATTCAATGAGTTTATATTCAGCACCAGTCAATGTCTGTTTATCAAAGCGAGACAAAGCAGTTCTATTTAAGATGTCCATAGCAGCCATCTTTTGAGCTTCAGAAGGTAAGCTAGATTTATTCAAAGCTCCCAACATATCTGAACTTACTTTGAAATTTAAATCAAAGTTCATTTTCGACAATACATTATCATAAGCGTTGGACACTTGATCAGAAGCGTACAACACTGCGTCACGACCAGCTATGTTTTCAGGGAGTTTGTCGTCAATCTTTGCTAGTGTCTTATTCAGAACACCTTTATTAAAGGACGCAATAGCTCGTTCTTTAGCAGCTGTAATAGAAGGGCCAACATAAGGAACATTAGAAGCAAAAGACTCTAAGTCTCGTGCGGGAGTTCCTATCAGTTGACCGGGAGTAAGCTTAACACCTAAGTCAGTAAGCTTTTGTTCAGCAGCGGAAACTACAGGACTTAACGCCTTACCAGCGCCTTTAACAACAGCACCACCAAGAACACCGCCCACAGTGCCTAGAGCAGCTTGACGAGCTTTCTCTTCAGCAAAGTCAGTAGTTGTGTCTGTAGGCATTAGTAAGCCTTGAGTAGCGCCTACCGCAGCCGCTTGACGAGCAGGAGCAGTCACCAAACCACCCACAGCACCGCCAACAGCCAAGTTAGCAGGACTAAGTACGTTACCGGCTACACGTGACCAGTCAATGTTCTCACCTTCGCCTTGTGCTTGTCGTTGAGCTTGATAGGCTTGCTGCTCTTTAGCAACTTGCTCAGTAACACCACCAGCGCCTACAGGAGACACTAGGCCGTACTTAGCTAACTCATTATTTACCATGTTGATCTTGTTGACCAACGACTTAGGTAAGGCTTGCTCAAGCAGTTGTGCACCGCCGCTAATAGGGTCTTTTAAACCCATTAAGAAACCACTGAATTTCTGCTCAGGGGCTTGCTTATTAGGTGTTGTTTGTCCTTTAAGAACAGCGGCGATCTGCTGATCAGACATATTGTCAGGAAACTCGATAACATCGTTACCGACTTCAATGTATTGTGGCATGTGCTTCCTTACTTAACTGCTTCGACTTGGCCTGTAGCAGGATTGAATCGTTTAGTGGCTTTAGGCGCTGCTGGAGCACTTGTATCACCAATAGGTAGGGGTTTACCTGTTGTCACAGCTGTTTGTTGTCTCTCAAGACGGTCAATACCTGCACGAATCTTACGGTCTGCTTTCTGAAGAATATTCTTAATTGCAGAACCTTCCATTGAGGTGTCTCCAGCCATAACAGAACGTAAGTAGTTCAGTTCTTCAACTGAGTCATTACCACCAAATTCTTGCAGACGAGGAATAACAACATCGCCAATGTATGCGCGGAACTCCTGAGTGTTAGCTAAACGATCTTTACGCAAGATACCACCAGCATATTTAGCAGCTAGTTCTTGTGCAGGGCCGTAGCCGCCACTATAGATACCCTTATCGAGCATATCAACAGCGTCTTTGATTGAACCTAAAGCAGTGTACTTACCTTGTACGTTAGCTGTTTGCTTACCTACTTCAGTGCCACCAGCTTCAGCAGCCTTCTTAGCTTGTGCGCCAGCCATTGCAGAAGCTATAGCTCCTAAACCAGCACCCATTGTTTCCTCAAGAGTTTTACCTTGACGAGTAGACTTAGCAATAGCGGCATCAATTTCTTTAACTCGCGGATCACTTTCACCAAACTGAGTAACCAACTGTTCACGATATTGTTGTAATTTAGCCACTTCAGGTAAAGCACCTACTTTGTTAGATACAGCACCGAGGTCAGCAATCTTCTCACCAGAAACGGTATTAACTAACACTTGTCGCCCATCAACCTCAACAACTCTATTAGTAGCTGCACGACCTTCACGCATATTTTTAGTAACTTGTGATTGATTGAGCGCAGCAGCCTGAGCCAACTGAGCCAACTGACGAGCACCCGCTGTATCGCCTTCACGGTTCAAAGCGTAAGAAGCTTGAGCTAAACTTTGAGGATCAGTCTGGTCTACGCCTCGCAAGACTTGTTGACGAAACGATTGAATCTGTAACTGAGGGTCTTGAATACCGAGAGCACCAGCGCCTACATCAGCTAGACGATTAAAGCCCATCTGGATATTAGCCTGACCTTGCTGGAAAGGATCCAACTGAGCCATCTGAATAGCTTGAGCACGTTGAACGGCTTGTCGTTGTTGTTGGTATTGATCAGGCGTAGCAAATAAGCCAGCCACCATAGATTGATTATCTGCCATCATTATGTTCCTTAATTACATCCAACCTTGAGCAGCTGCGTCAGCCATCCAAGAAGCATCCCCTGAGCCACCAAAGGTAGACTGAGGAATAACGCTTGAGCCTGTAGTCCAATCATAGGCATTACCTGTAAAAGGATTTAAGCCCATATTAGCGTTCTGCCCAAAGACACCTGCTGAAGCATTACCTAGAGAAGACAACAAAGTACCTGAAGGACTATAACCATAAGCGGGAGTAGACATGAACCTACCAGCATTAGCTCCAGCGGTTGCGGTACGTCCAGCCAAAGAAGCACTCAACTCTAATGGCTGTTGTCCCAGAGCTTCAGTAGCACCAGCGGCTTGTAAGCCAGCAGTATATGGTTGATACGCACTAGACAACAAACCTTGACCAAACTGATACTGTTGTTGACCTGCTTGAGTGGCATTAGCGGCTAACTGGAGGTCTTGCATGGCACGAGCGTTCGCTAGAGCTTGATACTCAGGATTAGCCATACCTAAATTACCACCTTGAGCGACTGACAAGCCTGTACGACCTGTGTTGCTCAACTGGTTCATCAAGTTAGCTGACTGTTGTTCTCGCAAAGGAGCCAACAAAGCTTGTTGATTAGCAATGTATTGCTGTGCTTGCTCCTGAGGAGACTGAGCCATGTACTGACGACCCATAGCTTGAATGTTAGCTTGGTCTTGTAAATTCTGACCAACACCACCCATCAAAGTATTCTGAGCACTCTGAAGTCGAGGATCTAAAGTATAACCTGCACTAGTCAAGTTCCCTTGAGCGTCATACCCAAAGTTAGACGTACCGAAGGTATTAGTAATACCTACAGGACGGAACTGAGCAGCCCTAGCAGCTTGTTGAGCAGCTTGTTGAGCCGCAGCACTCTGTTGCATACCGCCAGCAGTAGAAGCACCGCCTTCAAGAGCACCACCAATGGCGCTACCTGCCTTGCCCCCTAAAGGGCCTCCGAAATAGGTTCCAGCAAGACCGCCTACTGTACTAAGTAATCCCATAATGTTTATTCCTCTTATAAATTAAGCAGTACGTTTCCACATATACACAGTAATGTATGGCTGATAGTTAGCGTTAGTACCTGATGAGCCTGTAGTACTGTTAGATACTGAGATACCTGTTGTAGCGGAACTTGTGCTGGTTGCTAGTGAATTGACGTTATTGTATAAGGCCGCGCTAACAGGGTCTGATTCGCTAGCAGGATAATATCTAATTCCGTGTGCATGTCCGGGGTCTGTAACTGTTGCAGTATGGGTGTGACTTACAACGATAGCGTCAGCAGAACCGCCTGTCTCTTCAGCGGTATCAAACAGAGCATTACTAGCGTTAAAACCTACTAATACACGACCAGCGGCAAAGGCAGTCCAAGTACCGAATCCCAACAAAGTACCGGGGTTAGTGGCTACTGAAGCGTTAGTGTAAACTGATCCTACAGGATATAGGGCTTGCATGGCAGCAGTCACAAGAGCCGCAGTAGCAATCTGTGTTGTATCTGTACCTACGGACGCTGTTGGAGCTGTTGGAGTACCTGTAAAAGCTGGACTAGCTAAGTCGGCTTTAGTAGAAACAGCTGTGGAAATAGCGTTAAATTCAGTATCGAACTCAGCGCCTTTAACGATCTTTAAAGCGTCACCTGAAGGTAGGCTATCTTTACTTGTGAAGTTGGTACTTTTGGTGTAATTTGACATTATACAAGCTTTCCGTTCTTAGCGTGAATTTCTAGTTTCTGAATAGATAAGGGGAGACTATTAATATCTGCCTCATAACCTGTTTGAATTACCTTACCTGAACCATTAGGATAGACCTTAAGTGTCTGCAAAGCAATACCATCGCTGTATTCCGTACCGGAAGTATTATACTCTGCGATACCGAAATAAGATACGCCTTGAGTAGGAATCTGTACGTTCTGTGCTTGATAACTACCTGTGAAGTCATAACCCCATTTGAAGGTCACATATTGGTTACTACCGCCAATGACAACAGCGTTAAGACGTTTCAAGACAGATGTAACTGATGGTGTACCTAAGTCAGTATGGTTAGTGAAGTACTGGAAACGATAAGTAGACGTATCATCTAAGTAGCCAGTATGCTTACCTATGAAACCTGCCTTACCGATAAGCAAGGAACCATCTGTAAGGACACAGAAGCTCTTAGGCTCAATACCTGTCCATGATGTAACTCTAGCAGCACCATCTTGTAGTGCTCCACGCATATCGAAGCAGTAGACTTTCTTCAAGACAGGAAGAGTCAACAAGTAGAAAGCATCTCTAGGTGAATACACAGCTTTGATTGTCGCAGCATCTTCGCCGTTCACAGCGGTCATCAAGTCATTACGTACATTCTTAGATAGGTCACGCAGAGGAGCTGACTTTTCTTGGATAGTACGAGTGACGCTACGAACACCTGTGTCAGACAGGAAGATAACGTCTGTGCCTGTGTTAACTACTGAGTCTCTAGCGAGACAGCCAATACCTGTGACAACATCATACAGAGTCATCGTAGCTGGTGTATTAGCACCTGTGTAGACTAAAATGTTATGCTTACCGAAGATAAACAGAAAGTTATTATGAGCAGCTAAGGCAACGATAACGTCACCTCCTTTAGGCCACACAGATGTAGTATCTAAAGTACCTGCTGTACCTGATCCGAACTTATGAGGGTTCTTCAAGTCAGACCATTGAACAGTTACTTTGTCCGTTGTAGTGTCAGCATTCCAGATACGACCATAGGCACTAATAACGATATTAGCTAATTGGACTGTACCGTTATAACCTGACTCTTCATCTACACGATAGTATGTCGTTGCAGACGATACAGGATCGAAACCGATAGGGACATGACCACGCTGATAGAAGTAGAGATCACCATCAAGGAAAGCTGTAGACCAGTTACTGTCTGTGATCGTAGGAGCTGTACCTACACCGTTGAAGGTAACTTCGGAGAGCGTAGTGCCTACTAACTTAAAGATCTTGTTGTTACCTGCACACAAAGTATAAGTAGAGCCGTCTTTGTCTACCAACTCAGCGATAGTCTTGACATCAGCAGTACCTAAGGCAGCTAACGTGCTATGTTGCTTACTCCAACCCTTACGAGCACCTACACGACCATACTGATCGATGATTGCATTGTTAGCAACTAAAGCGAAGCCAGAGGCCAGATCAAGCGATGAGTCCTGTGTGTTCAGGCCCATAAAGCCCGGAGCAGTAATCGAGAAGGCTTGAAGTTGTTGAGACATTACGCTGGAATCCAAGCATCATTTTCAGGGGAACGAGCGAGTTCAATAGCGATGACATCAGCTAAGGCTTTCTTAGCTAAAGCATAACATTCAGAACTACTCAAGCCACCGTCTTCACCACGTTCAACTAAAGCTCTAGCGAGAGCACCTAACACGATAGGCTCCTTAGCTAACTTAGTTGTATCTGCGTCAGCAGTCATGTCAGTTTCTGGCACGACCAAGCTAAAACGAATACTACTAGTCTTAACTGGGATAGGCCACAACATGACTTGGGAGTCACCATTGCTATCTACACCTTTAAAAGCGTATTCGCTAGGGTCAGCATTTTGAGGTGAGGCAGTACTGAATACTCTCTTCTCAATCTCATTGACTGTACTAGGGAGCAAAGAACCGTAGTCAGTGATGTCTAAGACGTTGATGACACGGAAACGAGTACCAGCGCCTGTTAAGCTGTAGCCAGTGTATTGACTAGCCGTTGTGGAAATAGTTACAGATGTGGTGAAAGCATCCCAATCGTAAGCATCGGAGCACTCACGTTTAGCATCGTTAACGAACTTCCCCACTAAGGTACTGAGAGTGTTCTCAGTTACGGTGGAGACAATAGGCTCACGAAGACGTACTAAGACATCATTCACAAGAGAGAGATAAGTAGGGAGTGCCATTATTAGATCTTCTTCTTGGCCTTGTTTTTCATGGTACGTTGACCACGCATGGGCATCTTAGCTTCGCTCAAGGCAATGGCGATAGCTTGCTTCTTGTCTTTAACGACAGGGCCACCTTTACCACTATGAAGAGTACCTTCTTTGTACTCACCCATAACCTTACCGATTTTCTTAGTTTGTTTCTTTGTAGATGTAGCCATTGTCGTTATGTCCTTATTACTTAAATATTCTATCAACGAAGAAGGTAACTACAGCGCCTACACCTGAGGCGATGACCATACCCATCCAGAAACCACCTTTAGACTTATTAGCTAACTCTAGAAGGCACTTAACGTCTTTGCGTAAGTCAGACACTTCACCCTGTAAGGATTCAACTTGTGCCTCTAACTTACCAAACTCACGAGCTGAAACCTCATCCATCACTCTGCCTCAAGTTGAGCTAATTGATCAGCCTTGCTAGGACGACCCATCTTCTTAGTAGCCACTACAGGAGGAGCTACTTCAGGAGTGACTTCAGGGGTATCCACAACCAATTCGTACTCAGGATGACCCTGCATGGAGTCAATATCGACTTGTTGTGTAAATGTAACAGTTTTACCTGTTTGAATATAACGGAATGTAGCTGACATGATTTTATCCTCTAATAGATAGACCAAAGGAGACCCCTTGTGAGGATCCCCTTCAGTCTAACTATTATTAGACAGCCAGAGCAACGCTGGAGTAGTCGCGCAACTCAGCCACACCGTACAGAGTGTCAGCAGTGAACAGAGTACCGAGGTATTCTTGTTTGTACTGAGTCTGTGAACGGATGCCAACTTGCTCAACCAACACGTAAGCGTCTTTGTGACCCATCAGAGCGATACGAGCAGCTTGAGCTGTACCTGTACCGTCATCAGCATCATTAGCAGTGTCACAGTTAGTAGACACATACACCTTAACGCCATACACGTCACCGATCTCGCCGTTACGGATGGTATTAGCACCACCTTGTTCGCCAACAAAAGCTTGTTCAGTGAAACGAGCCAAACCCATCAAAGTGTTACGGCTTGCTGGAGGAACGATGAAGAAACGACCGTCCATAGGAACGTCAGAGTCATCCAAACGCTGAATGGAACGACGAATTGCAGCGTCAGTCAAAGCAGCTTGGTTGTCAGTGCTGTAGCTATAAGCAGTAGTACCATCGGAGCCGATGAAAGCGCCTGAGTAACGAGCACCTGTGCCACCTTGAGCCAAACGGCCCAGACGGATCAAGTCAGTGTCCACTTGTTTAGCCAAAGCATAACCAGCGTCATCAGTGTAGAACGAACGCAAGCTAGACAAGGCTTGAGCTTCAACGATGTCCTCAATCATGCGGCTATATTCATAGTGCTTGTTGATAGACACGTTAACTTCAGACTCTGTAGCAGCGATCAAAGTCACTTGCGTCGATGCAGCCTTAGCGGAAGCTGAACCACGGGTGGGGCTAGGAATGTGAACGGTGTCACCTTTCTTGCCTTTGAAGTTCATCTTCTTGATCAGGTTTGCAGCAACCAAGTTCTTCTTGTATGCGGCAACGATTTCATCACTCCAAATTTCAGGGATGAACGTCGCTGCGGTAGTTACGGTTACGTGATTAGTTCCGAGACCCATTTTAAATACTCCTAAAAGATATAAACATTAAATAATGATTTAGCGAACCCGTCCGTCAATGTAAGCTTGCCTGATTTCAGGCTCTAGTGCTTCGTAACGATCAGGATCACTCATTCGCAGCCGAATAAGGTCGGCCCTTCGATAAACTCGCTTCGATGATTCACCAGTACCGCCAGTATCGACAGTAGCAGCTTTTAAGTTCTGCTTCAAGGTGTCTTTACCTTTGGTTGCTACCTGCTCCGCTACCTGCTGCGTTTTAACTTGCTTCAGTTGCTTAAAGGTAGACAACAATTCATTTGCACTGTCGTAATCAAACTCACCATCGGCTTTAGCGTACAACTGAGTACGAATGGGAGACTGTTTTACCCACTCCGCAAACTCAGGATTCTGAACAATAGCACCGAAGTCAGGATGTTCTTGACTTAGCTTCTGCTGAATCTGCATCTTCTTGAACTCCTGAGCACTTTGTCGTGCCGCGAGAACATCGGGATGCTTATCAATAGAATTACGAATTGCCTTCTGAGGATCTTCAAAGAAGTCAATTTCAGGCTCTACTTCAGTAGTAGCAGGTTTACTAGAGAGACTTTGTTTCAACAATTCATCGGCAAGTTTACGAACCTCACCAACTTCTTGTGCCTGTTTACCAATTAGCTTCTCAGCCTCTTGGTGCATCTTGATGATCTCCTGTGCTGACTTCCCTTTGTATTTCTCAGGGATTGTGTCCTCAACGGGGTGATCTTCTTCTATCTTAGGCGTTGCGGTGAGTTGTTCAACTACGTCGAGTTCACCTAAAGTACTATCTTCGTTATCATCTACTAACATACTAATTCCTTCTCCTGCCACTCACACGTATAAAATGTATGTATGTGGTTCTAGGACACTATATTTAAAATAAAGAACTCGGTATTTTTAACTACTTATGAGTTCTGCTTTCTTTCTTGGGCGAGCTTTTCAGATCGCTTGCGTTCCCATGAGTCATAAGCTGTCGGAAAAGAGCCTGTCCAGCCTTCTAACTTCATGATAGGTGCACTAATAACTCTTTTAGAATCAGAGCCACATTCCGTACAGGGAATTGCGCGACATTCTAAGTCTACATAAGCATCAGTGCGATGACCATTCTCACAAACAAATTCAAAGATACGACGAGGCATTACACTTCACCAGTCTCTTGCAAATCCTTGTAAGTACGACCATAGGCTTCCTTCAAGCCATATAACCAGTTCAAAATATCCATCTGTCCACGACGAAAGTCTAGAGGGTGTGTTTCCGTGACAGAAGATAGTTTGTCGTAGCTATTCTTTACTTTGAGGATGTCTTCCATGAGATCTTTCCACCCTTGAGTGGACATCATGTCGAAAGCATCATCGTAGAATTTCGATAAATCTTGTGTACTTGAGGATTGTTCCATATGTAAGGAGTCCTTTTAGTTAATAAGTACGTAATGTATACTATTTTGTACTATTTGTCAAGCACTTTTTGAGTACTTTTTTAGAAAAACATGAAAAACTGACCGTTAATACCTGTGGCGACAGGACTATAAGAACTGAATATCCAACCTAAAGACCCGCCATTGGTAGAGTTGTTACCTGCATACCAAGTTGAAGTTGTTGGGTAAGCACGAACAAAAGTTGGGACTACATAGTCCACACCTGAAATTACACCGCCACCTGTGTAGATCAACGTAGCAGGAGATGCAGCAGATGTTCCTGTAATGGTCAGCAAGTTACCAGCAGTGCCTGCGGCTGTGAATGCTCCTACTGTTTGAGTGGTGTTTCCCAAGTCGATTGTAGTTGCGCCAGCAACAGTGTCTGTTATGTCAGCAAAAGTGTTGTTACCAGTAATGGTCAATGTACCAGCACCACCTTGGTTAAGCGTAATGCCTGAGTAGTTTGCACTACCACCTGTAAAGGTTTTAGCAGATGCATTAGTTAAACTAATTGTTCCTGTACCTGTAACGGTAAGGTTTGTTGCTGTGCTTGCGTTCCATCCGCTACTACCAGCAACAGTAATAGTTCCTCCTGACCCAAAAGCAAGTGTTCTTGCTGTAGATGCGGTTATTTGAAAACTAGATGTAGCTCCGCTACAAGTTAAGGTGTATCCATCTAAATTAAGAGTTCCTTCAAAAACTGAAAATGCGCCTGAACCACTTACGGAAACTGTAAACGCATCTTGCAAAGTCACGGAGCCACTAGGAGAATTAATAGTAATAAACTGAGTAAAAGTTTTACCTGCACTTGTAATAGTCTGCGTAGTACGCCCTGCAAATGTAATTGTTCCAGTACCTGACAACGTAGTGCCAGTACCGTTAATCCAATTACCGTAGATTGCTGGTGAATTTGTACCTGTTGCTAACGTCATGGTGTTTGACGTTCTCAATGACATATCTATTGTGCCAATGTTGTAACTTGAGGCAACTGTAGAGGTTGAACCTGATGATGGATACGTTGCGGCAGGGAACACAGCAGTGTCTTGCGCCAACGGAAACATTGTTGCATCTAACGCCCCGCCTGATGTGGCAGACCAAGAACCTGTTCCAGTTGTCCCCCAACTGCCTGCGCCTGTGCGCGCATAATAAACAGTCTTAGCCGCATCAAAAGAAATACCGCTATTGCCTTTACAGTCACCAAATCTTGTGCCTGTTAGTGGAGCCGCAGCCCCTGTAACGGTAATGTCTCTGAAGTCAATGTCAGCAGCACCAGCCGCCAAAGCATTGACTGTTAATGTACGGGGTGTGCCGATAGTGTTTGATGCTAGGAATGTTCTGTAAGCAGCGGCAGTACCAGCGCCTAGTGTTAATGTTCCATTGATGGTTTGGTTGGCTGAAAAAGTAACTGCGTTGATACCCGGAGAAATTAATCCTGTAAACGTCAAGTTGTTAAATGTGTTTGAACCTGTAATTGAAATAGATGTTGCGGCGGTAGATATAAAAGATACGTTGTAAAAAGTTTGTGTGCCTCCGTTTAAACTAACTACAGTTGTAGAAAATACAATCGAAGATGTGCCAGCATTAAATGTAAGATTTGTTGCTGTTGCAAATGTTATTGCGGGTGCAGATGAAAAACTTGTTGTACTTGCGTTAAATGATATTGATCTAATATTTGAATTGTTTGATGCTAAAGCACCCGCTGTAATTGCATAATTGCTTCCAGATGTACTAAACGTGCCATAAGTAATTGTGATAGTGGTAGAGCTAATATTTAACGCACTACCAAGCGTCCAAGTTGAACCAATACCATTTACTGTTGTTGCGTTTGATAATACCAAGCCATTGGTAGTAAATGTATAACTAGAGTTACCAGCCCAGTTCATTGCGCCCGTATAGGTACGAGTAATACCTGTAGCGGCAAACGATACACTGCCGTGATACGCAATAGGTACAGAACCAGCCCAAGTCACATTACCTGTCAACGGGCCAGCCATTGTGAATGCAGCACATCGGGCAATCGTTACACCAGCGTCAATCGTTGCTGTGTAGGCTACGGCATTAGACAAAGAGTCAAATGTAACCGTGTCCAAAGACGTTGGGATAGCCGCGCCAGGTGCGCCTCCAGACGATGTAGCCCACTTGGTTGTTGATGACCAGTTACCTGTACCGTTTACCCAATACAAGTTTCTTGGCGTAGGTGCAGTCGTTCTAAATACAGGGGCAGCGGCTGTGCCTGTGCTGTTAGCGCCAGCGTAAAACTCACCGGGGGATGTTGTGCTTACACCCCATGTTCCCATTGCAAGATAATCAACACCAGTAACAGCAGGGCCAGCAATGACGTTTGATGTGCTTGTTCCTGTAATTGTTACTACGTTACCCGCTGTACCAGTAACTGACCATTTGCCAAATGTTTGAGTAATTGCGCCAAAAGCAATAGTGTGTGCTACCGTTTTTGTAGAAGCTAATTCTCCAAATGTATTGCTACCAGTAACGGTTAGCGTGGATGTACCTGTTGTGCCACCAATGGTTAATTTATTGTAATAAAGACCATTACCTGCAAATGTTCTTGCGGTTGTTGATGTGTCAGAAAGAACAATTGTTGATGTTTCTACAACAAATGTTGGAACAGTTGCCATATTCCATACCGTACCTGTACCAGACAAAGTCCAAGTACCAGAACCCATTTTTATAGTTCCCGTAATAGAACTATTTGCAAATAATCCTGTAGTTACGTTATAGGTAACAGCATCAAATGATCCGTTTGTAACTGTTAGCGTTCTTGTTGCGCCCAATGACAAAGCATCTGCAAGTTGAACGTAGGCATTAGGGTTGTTAATTGTTATTGGAGAACCAAATTGAACGCCGTTACTTGTAATTGTTTGTGTGCCATTTTTAGCAAATGTAAAAGCCACACTTAGACTTGATGAAGTAACGCCCGTACCAAATTTCCAATCGCCATATATAAATGGACTATTTGCACTACTTTGTGTAAGCGTCATTGCACTTGTACGCAATGAGGCATCAAAAGTACCAATGTTCCAGAAAGCATTAATTGTTACAGTGCCAGCAGAACCTGTATTATCAAACACAGCAGTATCTTGCGCCAATGGGTATTGATTAATGTCAGGCGTACCACCAGACCCTGTACACCACGCTGTAGCCGACCAGTTTTGTGATCCTGCTAAGTTCCAGTAAACAGTCTTAGGTGCAGGAAATGTGATACCTGAGTTGCCGCCGCAGTCACCTGCTCTAGTTGGCGATACTCCTGCGGCTGCGCCTGCAAGTACGATATCACGGAAGTCGCAGTCTGTTGCTGAAATAGCGGCGGCTGTTAATGTGCGTTGTGTGCCAATTGAGCTTGATTGAAGAAATATACGGCGTACAGCAGATGCACCAGCACAAGTTAATGTTCCGTTAATTGTCTGGTTAGCGCCAATTAAACAGGAAGAAAGACTTGTTGTAGAGGGTGCGGTAAAAGTTAAATTATTAAACGTATTTGTACCAATAATAGTAAAAGTACCAGCAGTAGTAGATGTAAAAGATACGTTGTAAAAAGTTTGACTGCCGCCTTGCAATGTGGCTGTACTTGGTGTTGATATTATTGATGAAGTTCCAGCATTAAAAGTTAAATTAATAGATGTTGAAAAGTTTACAGGGTTTGTGTCAGAAGTTGTAAGTGTACTTGCGCCAAGATTGATTGTTCTTACGTTGCTATTAGTAGATGACAATGTTGCACAAGTTACTGCATATCCTTGAGTGTTAAACGTACCATTAGTAACAGTTAATACGCCACTTGTACCAATATTCAAAGCATCAGCAAGTTGAACATAGCCGCCAAATTTATCTATCGTAATAGATCGTCCAAATGATTTTCCGTTACTGGTAATAGTTTGTATTCCATTGCCACCAAATGTTAATCCACTGCCTCCCAATGAAATACTAACACCAGAACCGTTAGTCCAGTTTCCGTAACAAATTAATGCGGGAGTAATACCAAATGAAAGTGCGGTAGTTCTGTTAGAACTATCTATGCTTCCAATATACCCAGTGTTAATGGTAATGTTGCCACCTGATGCAAAAGAATTGTCAAAAATAGCGGTATCTTGGGCTAATGGGAAGTTGTCTGTGCTAACGCCTCCACCAGATGTTGCAGCCCAAGCATCTGAGTTCCAGTTAGTAAAACCTGCCAAGTTCCAATATACATTTTTAGGTGCGCTAAATGTAATGCCTGTGCATTCGTTACGATTTCCTATACGAGTTCCGCTAATTGGTGATGATGTACCTGTAACAAACAATCCACGAAAATCGCAATCAGAAATGCTTACAGTTCCGTTAACAATAAAATTAGCACTGATACCGTAAGTTGTGGAAGTAAAAAAGATACGGTTGTTACCAGCAGTGCCTGTAGTTGTTAAAGCACCTGTGGTCAATGAAGAAGTGATTGAAATTGTCTGAACACCTGCGGCAGAAGTAGGTGTAATCGTTATAGAGTTTACGGTCTGAGCAGTGTCTACTGTGGCAGCAAACTTACCACCTGAGTTAGCATCAAAAATTACATCATCTGTAGAAATAGGCACAGAAGCGCCTGATGCGCCACCAGAGGTCGTAGACCATTTTGTAGTGCTTGACCAGTTACCAGCGCCGCCTACCCAATATCGGTTTGCCAACTTTATTCTCCTTCAGTAGGAGGAGCGTTAATAATTGTCAACCAGTTATCGTATCGTTGTTGTTTCATTGCTTGAATCTCATCATCCGTAAAAGTGTGATCGTCAGGCAAGTGTAGTGCGTCACGAAAAACGCCATATTGAGAATCAAATTCAAAGTCAATTTTGATCATTTTTTAGAATCCAAAAACTTTAGCCAACAACTGCCACTTAGAAGCTGTGGAATTATAGATAAAACCAACATAATCATACTTTCCTGAGCCTGTGGAAGCTGTGGGTAAAGATAGATCAGTTGAACCAGCAAACACACCGTTCCATGAGAATGTCTGTACGTTCGTTGATTGTAACCTCAAAGTTATCTTTTGTCCATTTACAGGAGTACCTGTAGGAGCATTAATTGTCAAAGTACCTGCGGCCTGTGTATTCGCTTGAGTGACAATATCAGTCGTATCAGCATTGATAGTGATGCTTGTACCGTCAGCGATACTCACGACACGCTCAACAATATCTTTGTTTGTGAGAGTCTCAGTACCTGAGTAGGTAACAATAGAGGCTCCAGCAAGCGTTGTAGCTCCTGTACCGCCATTAGTGATAGCTACAGTACCTGTTACGTTAGACGCAGTGCCTGTAGTGTTCTGGTTTAACGTAGGGAATGTACAATTCGTTAATGTACCGCTAGAGGGAGTACCTAACGCACCGCCTGCGACTACATAGCCAGCGGAAGCATGATTACCCCATCCGTAAGCTGTATCCCAATTAGCTTGACTAGCTGTCGTAGGGATAGCGTAACCAGCAGTCATTGACAACGCTAAAGTACCTGATGTAGTCACAGGAGACCCTGTAACCGTTAATCCAGTAGGTGTAGTTAACGCTACGGAGGTAACAGTCCCTGAGCCACTTGATACTGTAGCCCATGAAGCGTCAGTACCATTAGTGGTTAGAAACTTACCTGAGTTACCGGTTTGATCTGGAAGAGATGAGCCACTAACAGCAGGATTATTAAAATAAACCTTCAGTTTCTCTGTTGTCTCAAAAGGTAGTACTTCACCAGCATTGATCTCCTTGCCATCAGTGAGCGTAATGATCAGTGAACCATCAAAATCAACTCTAGCATCAGCTACGCCTACACCTTGTTCACCATCTTGACCGTCTTTACCGTCAACACCTCTAGGGCCTTGAATGCCGGGAGCACCGTCTAAGCCTCTATCGCCTTGCTCACCTTTAGGGCCTTGGAGACCATCCTTACCTGAGGTGATGGAAGCTGTTTTGCTCTCAATGAAGCCTGAAAGCTCGTTAAAACGGTTCTCTACGTTCTCTTGGATCTTCTTAACAGCTGCAATGACCATCTGAGCCTGAGTTTGAGACTCAAGTTTCATCTGTTCAGCTTTCAAAGCTGGAAGATTAGCTTGGATGTCCTTAACTAAGGCGAGTTTCTCTGCCTCAGAGAGATCTGAGATACCTAATTTGGCTTCCAAGTCTTCTAGTTTCATTTATTGAGACCTTCAGTCAGGCTTTTCAAGAATTCAGCATCAGATTTGCTCTGTTCGTTCCGATGTTGGCTCATTTGAAGCTCAACAATCTTCGCTTTGTTCTTAATGTCAGCTTCTTTGAGCATCAAGTCAGCAATTTTAACACGTTTCTCGAACTCTTGTGAAGCTAATTGATCATTATTAGGTAAGTTTTGAGTCGTGGAAGCAATAATTTTAGCTTCAACTTCCTTAGGCTTCAACTGAGTCTCCACCATTGTGTTCATAGCCTCAGCTTCATTGCGTTTAGCTTGAGTAGTATTCACTGCAATCTGTGCCTGAGCAGCTTGGATAGCTAGTTGCTGTTGCATCTGTTGCATTTCAGCTTGCTGTGGGTCAGGTTGAGCCATCTGATCGAGAGCTGCAATCATCTCAGCGCGGTTAGACAGTGAAGAGTTAGCAATAACGCCCTTCAAAATCAGAGGCAACACTGGAGTGTTAGGGCCTAAGGTCTGCAAGAGAGCAATAAACTGCGATTGTTCGTACTCACGAGCCATTATACCTAGAGTAGCCGTAGGTACGAAGTTCAAGTCAGCTGATGGATAACGCTCAGGGTCAAACTGCATGAACCTGAATGCTGCCTTCTTAATAAATGGGGACAGGAAGTCCTCTTGGAAGTTCGTGAGAGTACGCTTATTCTTCTTGATCAATGATGCCACAGCCATCGAGATACCACCTTGGGAAGCATCACGGGAGACTTGGCTGATCATGCCATTGGTGTCCATCGTACCTGTAGCTTGGAGAAGCATACGCTCGAAGTTCTGAGCTGCCGCTGGAGCGTTACCATCTGTGCTACCGAACTTGAACGGCATCATGATCTCAGCTGGATTACCGTTAGTCAAGATAGCCTTACCGGGCTTAACTTCAAACTTAGCACCACGAGGCAAGCGAGTAGCATCCATAGCGATCATGGGCGATGTAGTCAACGCCAATGAGTCTAGGTAGGCACGATACTGAGCATCGATAGCCTTCTGCATATTGTATGCCTTCTCAACGACACCACGACCCAACAGACGGTTAGGTACTGTATCGTCTTGGTACGTCATAATAGGACGATCCTTCATCATGTAAGGATTCTCCTCAGCCTTCAACAGCAAAGAACCGTTACCGATAACGACGATAGCCTCAACGAGGTCGGAGTAGTCATCAGCTTGTGAATCCTCAGGGAAGAGATCCACTACGTCCTTCTGAGTACCTAAGGAATCCAAGTACTCACGAGGCACTAAGCCGTAGTACGTGAGCATGGTAGCCTTACCGTCTTGGTACTGACGAAGCTCCTGAGTAGCCTCCAAGGAGTCATCATCGGTGTACGTGGAGATGTCTACCTTGCGATAGATACCAGCTTCCATGCCAGCTACGATCTTATGCAAGCTCACAGGCTTCTCAATCGCTACACCCATACAGTCATCAACGGATGTACCGTTAGGATCAAAAAGGAAGTTCTTAGGATTGATAGGGTTCAACGATACGGAGATACGCTCACGCTCAGTCACACCAATGGCTGCTTGACCCATAACGCCGGGGATAGCCTGAGTAGTTGGGATGTACTCTTTAACGGTCTTCACAACGAGTTCACCGATGCCTGTACCGTAGATCTTAGCCATCAAGCCAATCTGATCGATACTCTTACGGATCTTATCCTTGTTGAAGTCCTCCATCATCTGAGCTTTGAGCATACCTACATCGATAGGCTGACCGTTAACGTCTTGAACGTCATCTTCAATGTCGAAGAACTCACCTTGACCGAACACAGCTTCCATGATCTCAGCATGGGATGTCTCAACGGCTTGCTGAGTGGCGGGGGAGATGATACGACTACGCTCAGACTCACGAGTGGAATCAGATGCTTCCCATTGACCACGGAAGATACGTTCGTACTCCTCCCAGTTATCTATGTAGTTATGGTCACGGAAGTCTCTCCAACGCTCACAGTGATCCATAACCCACATAACGAGTTCTTTGTCGTTCTCAGTAGGCTCTTCAAACTGAGCTTCGTCTTGTTCGTTATTCATTTCTTCTTCGGACATTAGGTGTACACCTTAATAGAATTTGGTTGGAATATATCACAAAAGTAGTAAAATGTCAATACCCTGATATAATATCTAAAACTTCGTGATCGTCTTCTTCGTAGTCTTGCTGGTAGTTACTCAAGGCAAGCTGGTCTACGTAGGCTAGGGAGTCAATCAAGTCATCGTGAACGCCCGTAGCGGGGAACATGATGAACTGATCCTCGAATTGCTTCCAGTCCTCATCTACGTTCAAGGAGATACGTCCATGCTCAAAGCGTCCTTGTAAAGCCCATACGACACGATCAGTCTTCTTCTTGTTACCGTGAGTGAGGTCATGGATGTGCGTATAGACGTTATTCTTACGCATCAAGTCTTGAAGGTAGTGCATCACAGCATTCTTCAAGGCTCCTCGCTCGATACCCACAGCGACAGGTTGGAACTCCTTAACGGCTAGGAGGATCTTCGATGCAGTCTCCCTGATGTCCCAACGACCATGAATGATCTTCTTAACCCACCAGTCCCCATTGTCTAGGATCTTACAGACGGTAATGGCTGATTCGTCAAGTCTCTTCTTCGAGGCTCCAGCGTTCTTAGCGACATCCTCGAAGCCAGCTAAGTCAATAGCGATAACGTAGTCACCGTACTGAGGTTCTTCCTTGTACTTTAACCACTCCTCTTTGAACAGGTCACTACCAGCAGTATCGAAGGAAGACAAGTATTCCTGCTTGAAGGCGAAGGAACTTAGAGTCCTCTCAGCAGCTTCAATCTCCTTAGGATCGATAGTCTCGTTATCCTTGGTCGTGTAGTGCCAGCTACGCCACTCTTCGTCAGTCTCTTCCTGACCGAGGTTGTACAGATCATAGAACCAGTTACGTCCACTAGGGGTACTAATGAATAAAGCTCTACCCTTCTTGTCAGACAGAGAAGCTCGAATGATCTTCTGCCATGTGTCTTCCTTGATAAAGGCACACTCGTCTAGGACTACGTAAGTTAAGGAAACACCCCGCAAGGAATCCGGATTATCAGCACCTCGAACAAGAATCTTACGTCCATTGATTAAGGTAATCTCCAAGTTGTTAACATGGGAGGACTTGATGACAGGTCTACCTAGGTCATTGAGTAAGTCCCACATAATCGTCCTAGCTTGTCCTAGGGTAGGTGCTATGTACATCACAGCGGAGCCTTCAGGACAGTTTAGAGCCTCAATGAGGAGGGTCACAGCGGAGAGTCTAGACTTACCACAACGACGACCAGCTGCGACTACCTTGAAACGATGCTTATCAGCAAAGACGGATTGTTGCCATTTAAGGAGTTCAAAGTTGAGACTAGTCACACTTACATCCTTCAATACGATCTAAGCCACATTCAGGGCAATAATCATCAGTCCTAGCCTCTACGTCTGTAATGTCATACTGAACCTCTTCAGCATCGACAGTAGGCGCAGTGAGGCCTGTAATGTTAATGCTAATAGAAGGAGTACCAGACCCTTGTTTAGTTTGTTCGAAAGCACTGACGGGGACAATCCTATCTACAACTAGCTTCCATGCAGCTGCTTGGTTCTTATGATCGTTATCGAGGGCTGCATCGAAGATAGCTTCTAGTACCTTAACGGACTTAGGGGAATTAAGCATACGAGCCTTGTACTCGTCAATGATGGCTTTATCACCCTTGGGCCTACCTATGACCCCTTTGTTCTTGTTCTTTACCGCAGCTAACTCTGTGTTCTTAGGTCTTGCCATCTTTGTCCTTTTAGGAGATAGACATAATATAAATAATAAATACCATCAAGGGTGAAGACTACAGGTGGATCATCCCTAAATGCTTACTGAATTCTACAGTCGCCGTAGTCCCCACGCGTGATGGTACTTAGAGTACTCTAGAGTATCTCTATAATTTAACATTAACGTACAAGAATCTTAATGAAGTGTATTTATTATCTAAGTATTATTACTTTGATTCCTCCTGTGTACAACTTAGGAAGTTGTCCACTGAAGTAACTCATTAAGAACTTCCTGTATTTTAAACTAAGTAGCCTGTCTACTTAGACTTCATTTGAGTTCTTGGAAGGATTACCTTCAATGAGAATTATACTGCTCTTTTCTCAAATGTCAAGCTTTATTTGTATTTATTTATGTCTACTGTCACATAGGTGACTACATAGACCTCTTGTGTCCACTTTAGTGGTCTCAAGGGCTTCCTATGGCAGTCCTCCTGTGTCCGTTTTCTAAGTAGACTAACCTGTCCCCCCATTAT
>Ga0247722_10000220_pt1 | contig 36818 bp, 31 predicted proteins | sample MSEWelMarce3H_FC_FD_189094 | JGI IMG/M metagenome (GOLD analysis project Ga0247722, IMG submission 189094) | Subsurface sediment microbial communities from gas well in West Virginia, United States - MSEEL Well Study Marcellus 3H_FC | ecosystem: Environmental > Terrestrial > Deep subsurface >... | reverse complement strand
GAATGACACTGTGATAATGCTCTGATCCTGATTTATTTTTCCGTTTCATCACAGTATATCCGACAGGCGCAATCTTCTTCTTCTTCATCTCCGAGGTGATCAGTTTTCCATGGCAAAATGGGCATGAGTCTTTGGGTTTCTGGCGACCCTTGTAGGTGGTAGACTCAAAATCCACGGGGCGGACCATGATCTCATCACTGAGGCAAAAATACTGGGGGCAGAAATAATAGCGAATATGGTCAATGTCCGATCCATATCGCATCACCATTACGACTTCGTCACCCCCCATTGGGGCAACAGACTTTTCTTTTCCCTCTAGAGGATACACCATCCAGAAAATGGGGTCATCCGCATAGATCTCTCGCATTCGTTCATATTGATCTTCTGTCAGAACGGCAGGTTGACGATCATCGTGTCCTGCGCAGGTTCGGCTATAGCCATTCTCTTCCGCATCGCCTGATTTAAAAGTAAAGAGAGAGGGATCCATTTCTTGAAGTTTCTTAATAAACCACATTTGAGGAGTGATTTGCTTTTGATCATGCACTGCGAGCGCGGAGGAAGAGGCAGAGGCAGAGGCAGAGGCAGAGGCAGAGGCAGAGGCGGCAGAAGTAACAGGCGCAGCAGAGGCAGGGGGTGCATCATTCTCTTCATTCGCAAAGGGATCAACAATGCGAGAACGCATTGTGGCACGAGCGGCAGGCGTAGCAGCAGGTGCGGCAGTAGACGCTGCGACCGCAGAGGGCGCCGTTTCTACAAGAACCTCTCCACGATCCAGCTCCTCTTCATTTGCAAAAGGATCTCTCCATGCAGACGCTCGCACAGAAGGGAGGCCCATGGGACTTCGTTGAACAGACTCAATCCGCTCTTCTTGTTCGAGTTGTTCCTCGTCTATGATCTCATCGATGTCTTCCAGGGCGGCGCTCTTCCCCTTATTCTCTTGAAAATAGGAATCGTCTTCCATAAAGAGAAGAGACAGCAATGTAAAAATTCGTGTATAGGTCTTCTCATCATCCACGCGATGAATGTGAAAATAATAAGAGGGCTCTTGGACATGAATGTGAATGTCAATTCCTGAATGATAACTCTCTACAAATTCACCCTCTTCAGGGACTTGAACCGTGAAGATGCCCTTCTTTTTAAACCAGTCTGCCACAGCATCGAGTGCCTCCTGTTGCGTAAAAGAAAACTCCTGTTGAATGGCGTGAAGAACGGATGCGTCTGGTGCCTCCCCCTCAATGCTCTTTTTCGTCGCCAGCTGGGTAATGAACGTAAATACATTGTCCTCCGCCGCATACTGACTTACTGCCTTGTAGCGCAAAGAGAGGAATGGTTGCTCTTGGGGAAGAGGACGAATCTCTTTGAACACTGATGAAAAAAAGGGGAGACGCTGTAGAATACGGGATTTTGTAAAGCGCTTGGAGGAGACACTCGTTTTCATTTGAAATGTTGCGGAGATCTCTTTCAATCGGGCCTCTTCAAAGGGCTGTGGAAGGTCTTCCCATACCTCCATCAGGGGGTTTCTAAAATCCGCATGCGGATCCAATTTTCGGACTCCTTTAGGAGGTTGAACCAAGAGAGAAAGAGTGCCATCCTGATAGACATGAATCGTGCCATAGATCGAGGGTGACAATCCCATCATCGGTCGATGAACATATTTGATCGAGCAAAAATCAATTCCTGGTGTGCGGGTTCTCTCATTCCCCCACCCTTCTAACAAAGAGGGATCATCCAGTGTAGGAATGGGAATGACCCCTTTCACATGAAGTTTGGTCACACCCGATCCCTCTGCAGGAAAAAGCCGAAGAAAAGGGCGAAGATCCGTGGCGCGGCATCGATAGAAAAATGATGCACTTCCTTCAAAGCCCTTGATGGGGCGTTTCCAGATCAATCGCAACTGTTGAATACCCGAGAGACGCAAAAGGGGAACATCTGCCTGTTCCTCCACCATGCGTTGTAAGAGCCCTATCTTCTCGATTCGTTCGCTTACCGAGACACGAATGAGTGATCCAAAGTCTCTATCCTCTCGGGTAAGGTCCTGAGTGCGGATAGAGATCTCCATGAAATAGGGGGCAAAGCACGTGTTCCACTCGGATTCACCAATTGCGCTACCACGCTCCATAAATTCACGACGAAGAATGGAAAAGGAGAAGACATGGAGCACGGGCATCCGACCCTGGCGCGGTTTGAGAAAGACCTGTTCGATCGTGCTGCGTCCGCGAAGTTCATAGTGGGGGTTGGCGTAACTTCCATCCGATGCCTGAAAGCGCATATCAGGTGCCGTCACTGTCTTTCGTGGATGGGCGAGAACATACGTGCGTTTTGCATCATTGGTTCCCGTAGGATACCACAGATAGTCCAATGGTGTATAGGTCGTTTCCTGTGTAGGAGGGGTAACCTCATAGGCATCTTCTCCTGTAGGAACACCAATGAATTGAAACCGTGGAAGAAACATAGGATCATGTTTTTTGATGGCATAGAGATGACGCTTGATGTCATGAAGCGTATCAAATGGATACATGTCCTCTAGAATCACATGTTCATACTGTTCCTTGCCAGTCCATAGATAACAATGGACCGGAGGCATGTCTTCACGAAGACTCAACAATACTCTAGGAGCAAGGAGGTCCTCCATTGTGGATGACATCTCTATGGCATTTTTATAAAATAATAATCCACTCTAGGCCCTCTAAGACGCTCGCTTGGATATGGTTCCTACTTGAAAGTTTGTCCCGTCTTTTGCGGGATCATATCGTGGTGCATCAGTAATGTAGACCCCACAATAACTAACAGGATGCGCGGAGAAGTCGGTATACTGATACAGTTGGAGAGCCTCTGCCTCTTTCAGTAACCACCCAAAATTATTCCAGAAATCGGGACCATGCCCCACCGATTCCGTGCACACATGGGCTAATTCGTGGAGTGCCACAAACATCATTACGTTCTCATCAACCAGGCTTTCATCTGTTCCATCACGTTGTCGCAGACACATATGAATGGATTCGCCCTTATTGACGGTAGAGGAGGTATGTTCCGAGTCAGGGGTGGCCTCTAGAAAACGTGCGGGATCGGCCTTGAAATTGCGGACCATTTGTTTGACTTGGGGCTTGTCAGGGTATTTCTTCTCCAGCGCGTCACATAGCTTCATGATACGAAGGCGAAGATGTGCCATCACATTGGCGGCTTGCTGCTTATCAGGAAGGTCACGCACACGATAGGATTGACCATCAACCGTAGAGGTAACGCTGATAAGGGGATAGGTTCCTCCTACGACGGATCGGAGAAAGGACTGTGCTTGGTCAAGGAGGGACATTCTGATGACATGGGATGTTTCTTGTGATGGGGGGGGGGTCGCATATGTTTCTTACGGACGCATATGTGGCACCTCTTGGCGCATAGGACAAATAGGAAAAGGGATACTTAGGCACCAATCTCCAGCGGGCGGTGGCTCGTATCCGAGGCAATCGTAGACTGGTTAAAGATGCTGACCGCCACCTGCGGGTTCGGGGGCTCCGAGCGAAGCTGGAGGTTCGCGTTACGAAGGCTCTGTCCCACGGTGTTGACACCGATCAGGGCACCCGCGCTGAGGAAGTTCTTTCCCTTGAGGGAGCCCGGGCCCATCGGGTTCTGCTCGGCCCACACGCTGTTCATGTCCTTCGGAAGGAGCTCAGACGGGGTCAGCTGGTCACGCGGGTAGCATCCTGCAGGGGCATCGGCGGAGCCAAACTGGGCCGGACCCTCATACGCGCTGAGATCCGCAAAGCCCTCCTTCTTCTTCGGCTGGCTCTTCAGGTCAGCACCCGCAGCGGCCTTCGAGGCATCGCTCGGGGGCTTCACCGCGTTGGTCGGAGGAACCGCATTGTTGAAGGCCTCGTTCGCGGCACCAGGTGAGGCGGCAAAGCCCGCGACCTTCTTGCCATTAGAGGCGCTATAATCATAATAGCCTTCGGCCTTCTCCGCCTCTTCCTCCTCGTAATTGTAGAAGCCGTCCTTCTTCTTCGCAGCCTCTGCCTTCTTGGCATCCTCCGCCTTCTTCGCAGCCTCTGCCTTCTTGGCATCCTCCGCCTTCTTCGCATCCGCCTTATCCTTATCTTCAAAGCCCTCTAGCATGTAACGCATACCACCAAAAGTGGGGTCATATTGATAGTATACCAAGACCGCAACCAAGAGTACAAGGGCGATCACTACGACGTTCTTCATGTCCATACCTGCCATGACGTTCTATAAAAGAATGAGGGCATTATTTTCGTGACGAGACGGACTCCGTATCCGAATCCGACGCGTCGGAGTCCGAAAGGTCCGTGCCGTATTTGTCATAATATTCATTCATTTCTGTCTGTGCACGATAGATGGCCAATTTGGCTTTCAGACGGGCCTCTTTTGCTTTTTGTCGGTCATGAAGTCGGGCGGCATTCTCCGTAGAGGACAAGGGGATCTCTTGTAATGAAAACTCCTCTAGCACCGGAACGGAAGGGTCTAGTGACCCACGCTCAGATGGTGCAGAACACTCAGTGGGCTCGGAGATCTCAGAAATCTCAGAGATCTCGGGATCGGCCGGAAGAGTTCCTACCGGAATATCAATCACGAGGGGTTCACACTCATGGTCCCAAAAGACACAAAAGGTCCCTCCGCGAATCTGAATGCTTTTTGGAGAAAGGAGGACCGTGCTTGGACCCGATACAGAATCCGAAGCCGCATTCGACACCGCATTCGACATCGCATTCGGCATCGCATTCGGCATCGCATTCGGCATCGCATTCGGCATCGCATTCGGCATTGCAAAGGTATGCGTAATGATCGGAAGAAGTTGTTGAATCGTATAGGCTTTTGAGAAGAATTTAGAAGACCGCTCCAGAAAGAGATGGAGAAACCCCTCCCACCAGATGCGATTCTCTTCGAGACACAGGGTAATCATAGAAGAGACAAGAGTGGACGGTTCCTCCACTAGAAAAGAGATCGATTCATCCGATTCATCCATGGTGACACGAAAGGTATAACATGCCTCTATCACACGTGTCTGAGGATGAGTGATCTTCGTATACTGTGGGGGATGAATGATGGGCATTCTCTGACCACAGCGATTAGAAGAGATCGGATCATTTCACCACAGTACACAAATGCCGCCTGACCGGACAAAGGACAAAGATCGGTTCGCCCATCTCTTGAAAAACTGGGTGGATCAATTTGCCCATTCCTTGGCGAGTTCGGATACGAAATCCTATATTGAGCAACTGGTGATTGAGCCCTTTCTTCAATACATTCTTCAGAGATCCTTTCCGTATTTAATCATTGCCTTATGTGTTTTCTCGGGTATCCTGATTTTTGTAGTGCTTACCTTTGTTCTCTTGTTGTGGAATCAACGCTCTTTCTGTACGGTATGTGAAAGAACATTCGCTTCTTAAAATAAGAGGCTTCCCATAGGACATGTCAGCTCCCGGTCACACGATGAATGGCGGAGCAATGGGGGCAGGGGGCGCTGTTGTGCCCATGATGGGAGCCGTAGGCACGGTCGGACAGCCAGTGGATATCGGCACACTTGTGCGATATTGGTTACATTATAGCACGATGGCATCCTCCTTTTTCAAGCAATTCAACGGTGCTCAGAAAATACGGGACGACTATCAACAACAATTGATCGCCCACTTGAAACAAAAGAAGATGGAAAATGCCGTCATTCAAATCAGTGGTGGCCGTCGTCTTCAGGTGGTGGAACGAAAAGAACCAAATCCGCTTTCTTTAACTCAAATTGAATCACTCCTTCATGGTTATTATAAACAACGAACGGGTAAAGACGAAACCGCCGACATTATGACATTCATACGGGGGAATCGCGGATACAAACATACGAAAACGATTCGCCAATCGGGGCCTGCAAGCACTTAGGAGGACCACGCGCCCTCTTTAAATGGGTTCACGGGAAGATGACCCATCTGATGCTTGTAATCCTGGACTTTCTTGTCATAGGCAAGGGCACCTGGTGTCATGTTCTTGGGGTTTGCCATGATGTTACGAACGTCTGCCTCGTTTTCAGAGGGTTTTGTTCCATAGCAATTGACCCCAAAGCGGAGTTCGGGATTGTCAAAATAGCCTCCATTGACGCCAACGACGCCGCATGCCATGCGCTGATCTTCAGGGCCCGCTTGGAGTTTATCATAGGTGGCAGACTGGGTGGGATAGACCGCAGCTTGTCCTTTGATCCATCCATAATTGCACCAATCTGCTCCTTTGTTCCACGCGCTCTTCACTTGATCATAGGTGGCGAGCTCTGCTCCGAATGCCTTGCAGAGGGGTTCTGCATCGGAATAGGTATATTTGTCTTGGGCGACGTTGAATACCTCTTTTTTGCCTGGTAGAATGCGGTTGATCGCGGAGGGATCCACAGGTGCAGGCACTTGTTTTTCTGGTTCCTTGGGTTCTGGTTCCTTGGGTTCTGGTGCGACACTGGACGGGGCGAACAGCTTCTTGATGTTATACCACAATAATTCAAATCCCATTGCGATTTGATCACGAAAGATCACAATCACAATGAAAAGGATAACCAGTATTCCTAGTGTAAGAATGACGGTCATGGACAACAATGAGTCACTGTCATTCATTCCATTGATCGACTCTTGAATCGGCTCTGTGACAGAGGTCACAACATCACTATTCATGGCCTTGTTCACAGAGTTGGCGACATTGTTGGATACAGTATTCACGGCCGTATTCGCCACTTCAGCAACATTGTTTGCGGCGTTTTTAATGCTTTCTAGGGGTGCAGCGACAAAGGAGCTATTTGCCACGGAAGAGTTTCCGAAAATCCCTGAGGTATTGCCTGAGGAGTTCCCTGAGCTATTGGAACCCTTGTTTCCTGAGTTGTTTGAGCCCTTGTTTCCTGAGTTGTTTGAACCCTTATTGTTCAAACGATTTCCTTGATTCCCTTGATTCCCCTGGTTCCCTTGGGTAGCCGGGCGATTCAATGTAGATCCATTGGATGCCTTCTGTGGAGTATCCCAGAGGGTGTTCATTCTATTAGATGAAACGAATCAATTAGATTCCATCTTCTACCGTACGATTTCCTCCACGCATGTTGATGTAGTTGCGCTGGTCAGGAGTCGTGCAGACACATCCCATGTCCGAGGAATACGAGGCGGAGCAGCATTCGGGCTTCACCTGGTTGTTCTTAAACATAAAGAGTTGATCCGGACCGACATGAAAGGCCGGTCCAAGAAGAGGCTCATTAGGTGCCGTTCCACGCCATGAACTGATACCGTTCTCAGGAGTGATCCGTACACCGTCAAAGGGTCCAATCGGCTCAAACACGTTCTTGCCCTTTCCTGAAGCACCCGCGTTTTCTAGGAAATAGTTCATAAAGCCATCCTGCGAGCTCTTTCCCGAATATACCATCATGAGATTTGCGATCAAAAGGAGCACCAGGCCCGTAATCAGAAACGCCGTTTTCATTCTACTTAGGATCCTGTAGATTATCTGCTGGCCGGAGTCGGGATGATACAAACGGGTAGGTGTGGTGAATGGAGTCGTATCCCACTTCGGTAAAGTCTCGTATGATTTTCTCTTTCTTCTCCCCTTCATCCCACAAGATCCATTCCCCTGTTTCCGTAATCAAATGAATTCCTTGGAGACCCTTTTGACCCGTAGTCGGTTTCAACCCCGTTGTGGTGCCTTTGATCCATACTCCATCATGCTCCTCATACAGCTCTGTATTCCACATGGGATTGCCATCCAGCTCATATTCCTCCACTTCTCCTCGGATCCATCCTAGGACGCGCTGTTCGTTTCCATGACGGTCCAACACCCATCCAAACGATACGCGTTGGTCGCCCTGAGGAGTCGTAAACGCGGACACTGGGATAAATCCCATCCGTGTTTTCACCAGTCGTTCAGGCGACACCAATGGAATGTCCGTTGGCATACGGGTGTCTTTCCATTGGGACGCATCGCGTCCGCTATTTAATAGAGAAAGAATGAGCTCATTCCAGCCGTATTGGCCTACCTCATCATCGTCTTCGATCTCCTCCCAGTCACGAAAGGACAGGATCGATCCATCGGAAGCTCTCACAGGAATGATGCGGTTTGCCGTATTGAGGCAATAGAGAATACGCTCTCGTTTCTCTGTTTTGATTGCCCTCTCATCCTCTCCCACGGATTTCCATACGCCGTCCGTTCCTTTCACAAGATGGGACTCCGAGATCGTGACGCCCAATAGATCATAGAGTTCCACCCCCTCACCATCCATGTGAATCACAGCGGTCACGCGTGTGCGACCTATTCCTCCTTGCAGTTCATCTCCTACACGCACATCCTTAATAGTGACATGCTGAACAACCTCTTCACGCCACACAGAAAGAAGCGTATCCCCAGAAAAGCAGAATCCCTTCTTCTTGTCTTCCGCATCGGCCGCAAGGGAGCCTGACATCACACTCGCCATCGCCACAACAGTGATAATGATCGCTCCCAAGGTAGTCATGATAATAGGCATGACAGGAAACAAGATGAAAAACAGGATAATAATAATGATCAACATGAGGACACAGATAAAAAGAATGATCTTGATGATGAACTGGATCGCATTGACCATTCCACGGAACATCGTAATACCCGAATACACAATGGACATAATGATGCCATTCATCCGATCCATCGCCATTTTCAAATATTGAACCACGCGACTCATCTCAAACACGGATGCCTTGAATTTCTTGAAATATCCATCCATATACGTGGCAAATGCAGTATAGATCGTCTGTGCGATGTTCCGAATGGAATGCATCATACCTGATGCGCCCTCCGCGAGATTCACTTGTTTTCCAAGAACGGCATTCAGCGGGGCCGAAAAAAGTTCCATGAACCGATCCACATACGTTTTCATACAAAACTCAAAATTGTCCGTGGCAAACTTCGTAGAGGTGCGAGGGTCTGTGTCGGGCTTAAAGAAGGGCGCGGCGACCATCACGGCAAGGTCACACCGTCGGTCCGTCCACTGATTCATCACACCTGTTCGCTCCATGGATGCAATGGTAAGACATAGGCCCACAAACAGCCCTAATGTCAATACTACGAATGGCCATGTGGCGTCCATTCTCTTTTAGACCGTTGGACATTTAAAATGTCCAACGGTGTATCACATTGCGTCTGATCACCCACCGACACGTCGGTGGGTCATTGACAAAAGGTTCAGAAGGAAAGAGAATCCATTACGGTGTTTCTCATGCAGTTAACTGCTCTGTGTAATACTGCTCCGCATCCGGAGAGCACCACTCCATGTAATCACGTATGATTGTTCCATCTTCCCATTCGATTTGAGAATGAGGAGTGACGACAAACGACAACAACTCACAGGGCTCGGTGCGAATGGGATGAGTCTCTCCATATCGGCGCCATTGGGTGGTGTCCCAATAGAGAGTGGCGGGGGTCACAAGGGTGCCCGCGTGATCACATACTTCCGTCACGCACCGACGAATCCATCCGACCACCGTGCAGCCCGTGGAGAGGCGATCACCGATCTGGAGATCGACGGCGCGTTTGATGCCCGTGAGGGTCTTGATTCTCACATGTTCTCCCATGGCACACCCTGATTCCATAAAAGGATAGTCTTTGAGAGGGGCGTAAGGTGTTCCATTGATTCGCCGATCAATCATGTTCATTGTGGCCGTATCCGCCGCGGCAGTCTCATCATAATCCATGAACACAAGGGGGCCTACAGGGAGATGATGATTGGCCGTATTAAGACAATAGAGGGGCTCGTCCGATGTCCATGGACCTTTATCAATCGCAAAGGGATGATCTCCTGCTTGAATTCGTTTTCCCTCATGATACACATAATGGTTCGTGCTTACCACTGTGGATCCGAGTTGGACCATGGGCTGACCCTTTGCATAGAATTGGAAGGTCGCGGTGACAGGACAGTGACCTGGCATCAGGATGTCCCCGATACGCACGTCCTTGATGGGGACGCGACGAATGCGACCAGTGCTATCTTGGACACGGAGGAGCGTCTCTCCTGGAAAACAGAACGTATTCAAAAATGAAAACAGTGCCGTATTGGTAAACGATGTCATGCCTGTAATACCGGATGTGCCCATATACATGATGGAAAACAGAATCGCATACATGCGTCCAAAGAGAGTCTTCAGTCGAATCGCACTGATGCGAAGACGAAAGAAAAAGGCGGAGATGCGATCTGTAAATTCCTGAAACATCAGATTGATGCCTCCCCCCATCGAGGCAATCGTGTTTCTCATGGAACTCATGGATTGAAAAAGTGTGGTCAGCATGCCGCCAAATTGTCCAAAGATCGACCCCATCGACCCCATATAGGGTTCAGAATGCGTGCGAAAGATACGGCCCAGACAGAAATCAAAGTTCTCTTTGGTGTTGTATCCAAAAAGGCTTGCAAAGGGCATGATCATGGGGCTACATCGTTCATTGGCCCAGTTGGCTTTGATGGAGGCAATATTGGCCAATTGACTGCTTCCAAAGAGGGTCATCGCGAAGACAACAAGGATCAGGATGATGGCTCCTAGCGCATTGCCAAGAGACCATAATTCGGGCCCCGTCTCTTCTTGAGGAGCATCAGGTGCACCTGGTGCACCAGGGCCATTGGAGGCGTTTGACATATTCGAAGCACCAGGGCCATTAGATGCATTCGAGTCACGAGGGAAGGTGTTTACTGTTTTGGTAGACGATGATACAAGAGAAGGTACGGGTCTATCTTGTATGGTCGAACTCATTCGCCTGACTTCTTCTTCCTCGGTTTCTTTTTATAAGGGGAACTGTCCTCGGACCCAATCACGATCTCTTGAAAAAATAACACTTGCATCGGGTGCGGAGGTGACGGACAGTTTGGCCACTGCATCCAGTTTGTGAATCACTGATTCCGCCTTAAAATGCGCGATGGCTCTCTTGAGGGCCTTGTGACGTTTCGCATCGGATAGGCGATACTGATATCCAAATTGTAGTAAATCGCCTTTCCGGAGCGATCCAATCCGAGCACTCAGTGCCTTTCGTGATCGAACACAATGGGCAGGGACTCGCACAGGCTGTGTTCTAGGATGAACCACAAAGAGGGTCCCTTTTCGACGGACCGTGTATCCCTGTTTTACGGTGTTGTTACGGAACGTGCGAGTATAACTCTTCCGTAAGGTGGTCCCTTTGGGGCATCCATTACGTGATTGACTCATCTCTATTCTATTCCATTATTTTGCTCTCTGTCTGATCATAGGGAGCCTCTTTGAGATTGGATGTCAAATGAGATTGATACGGGAGGCGATCCACTGGGTCACGGTTGGTCTCACAAAAGTGGCGAATCCATTCAAGGAGAGGAGCCATTTTTGTTTGAACAGACGCAGGGAGCGACATGTGTTGCTCTGTATCATAAGGGGCCTTCAGAAGAATCATATGAACGGTTGATAACAGATTGATATAGTCCTGTAGGGGGGCCATACTCTGTGCACGTTCTGAATCCAATGGAATCTGGAGGACCGTGATATCATAACAGTGATGTTTTAGAGCAGTTAGGTCCGCGATAAATGTGGGATCCAATGAACGAAGAGAGACAGGACGCTCTGTCTCTCCACCCCACATGGCATCTTCCTCCCATTGATCCCATGAATTGGTAGATGCAGTCGCTCCACCAAACCAATCGGAATCCATCTATTTCCAGGATCGTTCTTATTTTGCGAATAATCCATACAGAATGAATCCCACACCCGCCAAAGAAAGAAGTGCAGGCGGGTTCATATGATAGGACGAGCAGAATCCCTCTTGTTTCCCTACAATCGTGGGAGTGGTGGAGGGTGGCGGTGGTAGAGGATCATACATCGTGTTGGCCTGAGATTGCGCACTGAGCATGGTCATCGTCGTATTGATGTTACGTAATTGGGCGGCACTCTCACCTCCGGAGCCGATGGGAAGAGCAGAGACTTGGATGGGTGTCACGCTCATGTGTGTTTCTACGTAGAGAAGCGTTTCTATCTCTGTGTAGAAGGATGTCCCAACGTCTACCACCCGTTCACCGTCAGTCCATGGAAGAGGCGACGGCGGAAGCCGAATCCCGCTCCATCGACTATGACCCTGCCGCACGAGCCAAGATGATTCGCGAGATGCTCCGCACGATTCCCCTCTGGATTCATCAGGGCGTGCCCGAAGAGACCATTCGCTCTCGTGTCCCCGAATTCATCGAAGCCTACCCCGAACTCTTTAAAAAGGTCATTCAGCGACAAGATCTTGCCCCCATTCAATCCATGCTGACGATGCTAGATCGTATGGGACAGGGTGCTCTCTCTCAGCACCAGGCATCCATCATTGTGGGAAAGAAGCTAGTGGATCGCTATGTGACTCCGCAATTGAACGGTAGCGGCTCGGGTACATCGGCACCTTAAATCGCACACACCAGTCATAACTTGTCTTTTCATTTTGCGTCAAATAGGCCTGAATGACATCCTCTTCTTTCCGATCAATCATGTTAAACACTCGTTCCAGATATTCCGTCTGTGTCTTGAACGATTGTTGTTGTAAGACCCGTATGATGTCATGAAACGACGACGGAAGAGGGGTGCGATACAGGGCGGCAAGGGGCTGATGATGATCCAAGATGCTACACCAGATACGAAGCGTATCCAGAACAGGCTCGGAACATCCCAGAAACCCCTTTCCGATCAGATAATGCTCTGGATTACAGGGGCGACTCATGCTAGGTTTATAAAGAGTCCATTCTTGAAAGGCGCACGACACAAAGTGAATGAGCTCCATGGTGCAAGGTTGATAAAAATCAAATAGTTTGATGATCATAATTCCACCAACTTGAAGGACTTCCATTCCCATCTTGATGGAGGCTACCAACAGTGGGAAAATCATATGCTCTTGCTTGGTATAATCGCATGAGAAATCGAAGCCTCCGTCGGCCGTAAACAGATGGACCTTCCCCTGTTTCTGAACCTCATTGATGAAGGATTGCTGATTTTCAGGCTTCATAATATCACCTGTTTGATCCTCTCCATACAGGATACGAATCGTCTTGTTCCGCTCAAGAAACGTCGCGGCCCGTTTCCATCCTGGGATATTGTTCTGAGTGGATTTGAGCGTCATCGCACTACAGGAACTGATTCGTCTCTTCTGCTTTGCACATTCGGAATAGAGGGCCTCAATGAACCCTCCTGGCCCCTCACAGACATGCGCGGTTCGGATAGAATCCGAACGACAATACGTAAAAAACGAAAGAAGATCCAGCATCTCAATCATTTTAAAATACGAACGGGAGAGGGGCTTCAAGAAACAAATCGATTCTGGAAAATTCTCGTATTTGCGTTGCGTGTAGACTAATTCATAGGGATTCACGATTTTCTTATAGTATTCCCAGTTTTTCCCGTTCGTCAGGAGATGCTCATAGTGACTGATCCGATGACGACAGGCATGAAGCAGCTCCTCTTCAGGCGCATTAGGATGGGTATGTTCGGTCGAGTGGAGCTCCATGTCACATAGAGGAACTGCGGGGGATGTTGGGTAATACATCATAGGGGGCCACACACCATCGTGTCGTGCCATTATGATAGATAGTGAGGGAAAGCTTTAGATACACAATAAAAAGAGGGTGATCACACCCACTTCATATTGTAATAACTGGTGACGACTCGTAATGATATAGACGCATTACATTACAGAATGTTCATCTCCACATCGGGCTCCTCCATGATGGGGATCGCATTCGGCATCACCATGTTCATCTGGAAGGGGGCAGCACCGCATGGATCCGTCAGCGCGGTCGTCTCTTCCAATTGGCTCAGATCGCCCACCTTCTCCTCTTCCAAACGATGGGTATGCTGGTCCACATCAATGTCTTTCAGAAGTTGAGCAAGCACCTGATCATCCATCAGAATCTGAGAGAAGGCCGTTCCACCACGAATAGGCTGTCCCATCATGATGTTAGCCGACACTCCCATCACAGGGTCCACTTCTCCAAACAGCGCGGCCTTCAACAGGATCTTTTCTGTCTCTTCGAAAGAGGCCTTCGCAAGGGTGCCAATGTCATTCTTGTTGATGCCATACCGATCAATGGACATCAGTTTTCCAAAGCGCGTCATCACGTCGCAGAGGAGGCACAGATGGCGAAAGTTAACACCGACACTCTCAAACAGTCCGTTGATTTCATTGAACAGGATGGCGCGTGTCGCCTCAATGCCCAGCACCTCATACACATCCCATACGTTGGTGGAATAGAGTTTCGTGCCGTCCACCGCAGGATGATTCATGACCTTGATGAAGTTGGAGCCGTCTGTGTCCAGCACATACTGCTCCACAGGTTCGTATTTCCCATCGATGCTCTCCACATACTGGGAGTCCTTGCGGAACGTGACCGCCTTGATGCCTGGAAGACCGCGGATCACAATGCTGTTCAGCAATTTGTTCTGGAATTTCTTCAGGTTCGTGAAGTCGTCCTGTTGAGAGGCGGTGTCCTTGTCTTTCTTGTCCTTGTTGGGGAGACGAATGCGCATGACAAGCTTGTCCGAATTGTAGTCGCTGTAGACAATGTCGATCTCGAAGTTGAACTGCATCTTGATCACGGAGACCACCTCCTGAATGGACAGGTTGCGGTTGAACATCTCTTCGCGATTGAGCTCCAAGCGAAGCACCCACTTCGAGAGGGGATCTGCAGGTGCCTGCTCGGCATGTTCATCTTGTTCAAAGAGAGCGAAGAAGCGCATCAGCTCTTTGTCCTCTTCCACCACCGTCGTCTCATCCTTCTCATCCCAATAGATCGCCACCTTGTTCGTGATCGTGCGGAGCACCGTCAGCTCCAGATCCTGGACGACCTCGCGGGCCTTCTCCTTGTTGTTGCGATACTCGGGCTTCAGATAAATCGTCAGCGAGGACGCCTTGGGATTCTGCGTCACCTTCAATAATTCTCGCAGACGCGGCACACCTCGCGTGACTGCTGATTTGCTTGCTACACCGGCCTGATGGAAGGTGTTAAGGGTATTGTGAACCAACACATTGCAGTCCACCATGAAACTGTCGTTTCCAGGAACGGTAAAGTCGTAGACGAACTCCTTCGGATCCACATACTCATTCAGTTCCACAATCTCATCCCAGAGCACATCGGCCGCCAGTGCCGATCGCAGAAGAACCATGTTTGCCTCCACCTTCGCACAGATCTCTGTCTTTTCGGCGATCGCACCAAGTTCCTGACATTTCGCCTCGAACTCCGCCACATACTTGGTTAGCGTCTGGCGACCAATGGACTCCTTCTTTGCCCAGCGGCCATAGGTGCGGCTCTGTCCTGGCATCTTCAGAAGCTTTCCCGTCTCCGCAATGATAGGACCCACCTCTGGAATCTTGTCAATCATCTCTTGCTCCGAGTGGCTATTCTGTGCGTTGTATTCAATGATCTTGTCCAATGCCTCTGCCTTCTCGGGCAACTGGAACCCGACCTGCTCCTTGTAGGTCGCAGCGAACTTTCGGGGGATCGTGAGAGTATATTGGACCTTGTCCTTGATGCGTACACTGGTCTCCTGGGACATACAGCCGAACATGCCCACGTATCCCAGAAGTGCCGTGATCTGCTGGATGAGCGTTTCCGAACGGCTGCTCGCACGAATCAGTTGGCGCTCCACGCTGATGTTTCCGTCTCCGTCGAAGAATCCACCGATGACACCCGAGATGAACTCCTTGTTCGCATGGAAGACTGTGGCGCCAATCTTCTTCTCGTAGGAGCCCGTGCCAAAGGTATCCATGAGGAAGTCTTTGAGGTCTTTGGAATAGAGGTTATTATCTTTTCCTGGACCGAATGCGCCTGGATGATCTCGTGTGGTAAACGGAATGTTGTATTGTTCTCCGAATGCTCTCAATCGTGGCTCTACCACGGGGCTGATTTTGCTGATGCTTACTGTGTTTGATTTGAAGCATCCATCTGCCAGATACATACCGCACACCCATCCAAACTCGCGGTTCATGGTGAAAGTGATAGAGCCCTGTGTCACTTGAGTGAGCGGATTTGGCACTTCAGGAATCACCTTTGCGATCGGAATACGCATTCCAATTTCCAGCTCGGATCCGAGAACAGGCACAATTCCAGTAGGAGATCGCTTCAGGAAAGAGTGAGACAGTGTAGCCGTTGTTTTGCGTCCTGTGCGCGTAATGACTTCAATGATGCCGCCGTTTGCAGGATGACGACTGATTTCGCTGATGCGCTTCCACGATGTCTTTTCATCCTCACTTACACCGACAATGTAGTAATCGTCTTCCATGGGGAGAACAACACTTTGTGATGCGATTGTCTGGACTTTTTCTTTGTTTTTCTCCAGAATGGGATCAATGAATTCGCGAATGGATCCATAATATCTCATCGCTTTTCCGTCGCTCACACAAATAATGGTAGAACCAATTTCACTCATCTGTGTAGCAGGTTCGCCAATAGACTGCGCCGCCACGATGCCCACTTGCTCTCCAGGCTGAACCCACGCCTTCATATGGTTCACCACGATGATATCCACCAGTGTCTCGAAGGCGACCTTCGTGAACCGCTCTTTCACAATGAGTTTGTGGGGCGCCAGATGAAACCGAAGAAGAGCCGCCCAGATCTTGTGATAGGAGTGGGTGCGCTCGATGATCTTCTGGATGCCCTGGAGCACCATCGCGGGAGTCAGATCGGTCTTCTCCGATTTCAACGCAAACCGCACCTTGATGTTGAGGATCCATCGGGCAAGATTGACGGGCGCAAAGACGCTTCCTGAGTCCAGCGATTTCTTCTGGAAGACGCCCTCGACCATCATGCGCTGATCCTGGAGAATCTGATTGACATATTCGGTGATCATCTCCTCCTCATTCTCTCGCACGATCTCCTCCTGAAGCACAGTGGTCCAGTCCACCGTGTCCATGCCGAACTGCGATCGGATCTCCTGCTCGGACAGCTTTCCGATGGGCAGACTCTGTGTCTCAATCTTCGTCGGATTCACACCATCCTCGCCATAGTGATACTGGATGATGTTGTTGTTCGTATCGCGAACGGTTCCGTCATGTTGGACCGTGAGGTCTTCCATGGATTTGATTAATTGTCGTTGGATATAGCCTGTCGCTACTACCCCAATGTTTCCAAAGGGGGCTAGAATACACCTTAAGCACGAGGAAAGAGCCACTGCTCCTCCTTATACCGACCCACATCTACTCGTTGCACAGCATGCGTAGTGTCATTTGACTGACACCTTAGCACTTGGCTCAGGATTGCCCATTGTTTACCTCGCTAGGCTCACATCTGATTGCGTTGTTACGTTGTCCATTGCGGTCGTTATCCGCGGCCACCACTCCTTTTCAGAAGTGGTTTCGTAGCAATCAGCTTTAGGGGATTCCCTGAATTTGAGGGTCTCGCATCTCACACTCCGCAGAGTGCGATATACTAGATGATTATATCACAAATTACATTATCCACATGTAACTCATGGATGTATTTACACTGTTTTCCCTGGTAGGTGATACATCACCCTACCAAGCAGTCACCTGTTGCGGACAAGTTTTTTCAAAATCACTCGTTAATTACGGGTAAAATTGCTTGTTCCATCCGCCGTTTTTACAGCTGTATCAATAAGACCCTCACGTCCCGACATCGCGTGAAAGAAGAATTGTTGAGGGGTCAGGCCCCGAATGAAGGACGACTCAATGAAGCCACGTGCCTCCGAACTGTCATCGTATTTCTTGTAGTGGGGCAGGGTGCGATCCGTGAATCCATAGGGAACACGCTTGCCCTCAATGGCGGTCTGACCGAGACACGCCATCATCTGTGCGACGTTCAGCGGCTCACCCTTGGAACCCGATCGGACCATGGCGAGCAGACGGTTTTCGGCAGACAGCGACTGCTGGCCCGTGGATCCCGCATCCGAGGTGGCCTGATTCAGAATGCCAAAGATCTGGTCTTCAAACTCTTGCTGGTTGGTCTTTCCCGTGTTGTTGTCGAACAGATCCAAATGAACCTGAAGGATCACCTGTTCCACCTGCTTCTTCTTCTCTTGGATCTTGGTGTCGATCAGCTTCTTCGTGTCTTCATCGGCAATCAAGTCGCTGATGCCCACACTGAATCCATTGAGCACGAGGAAGTTCTCCACGGTGTTCTGGAGCGCATCCAGGAGGGCGACGGTGTCTTTCGGACCGCAATCATTGTAGGCGATGTGGATGATGCCCTTGGACGGCTTCATATATATGTCACCGTCCACCACACCCTGTGTGATGTCACCCTGGACGATCTTGACGTAGTTGTGAGACGCAGAGGTCTCCTTCTCGCTGTCATAGGATTTGTTGCCCATCTCCATGTTGATCGGCGGCATCAGCGCACCGAGCACCTGCTGACCCGTCCAGCGCGGTTTGTCCACCAACGGGCCGCGCGGCGTCGGCATGATGCCGTCAAAGCGTTTGTTCCACATCATGAGGTTCATGAACTCGCGGCGCGTGAATTCAATGCCTGGTTGGGTCAAGCGGTAGGATCCGACGAGCGTATCCTGATAAATACCGATCATGGGCTTCGCATGACGCGGTGTAATAATATGATGCGGCACTGCCGCAATCTCTTCCAGCTCTACCGTCGCTTCGGCACTCTGGGGGATATGGAAATTCATTTCGTCGCCATCAAACGTTACTACCCTACCTTTCGGAAAGGGACTAGAATACACCTTAAGCACAAAGAAGAGCCACCGCTCCTTCCTCATACCGACCCACATCTACTCGTTGCACTGCATGCATAGCATCGTATTACCGATACCTTAGCACTTGGCTCAGGATTGCCCATTGTTTACTCATCGCCGTGAGCTCACATCTAATTGCGTTGTTACGTTCTCCATTGCGGTCGTTATCCGCGGCCCCACCCTCTTTTCAGAAGATGGTTCGTAGCAATTAGCTTTAGGGGATTCCCTGAATTTGAGGGTCTCGCATCAACATCCAGCGTGATGTTATACTAGATGATTATATCACAGACTATCATGGCGAATGATAGCCCATCGTTATACTTACACTGTTTTCCCTGATAGGTGGTATAACACCCTATCAAGCAGTCACCTGTTGCAGACAATGAATGGAATCATGTAGCACATTTTCAGATATTTTTAATTCAGTCACGAATTGTTTAGCAATTTCATAGGCATCACTTTTTGAAATGGTCTTTCCTCCGAAGCAGATCCGTTTATGTTCCTTGCTCAATTTCATCTCACTCGTTCCAATATAGACCGCAATCAAATTAGAAGCACTTGTGATACGAACAGAGGTGATTTCTTTACCCTCAAACTCCGCCAGTTTGGACGCATACTTTTCAGAGAGAACATCACTGCTCGTAGTGGATGTTGTATAGGGACACTGTAGTCGCTCAAGAAAGTCTGTTGCTTCTTGAATGGTATCCTCATACGAATTCTCTCCTTTTTGTCCAAACACTAACCGTTCTTGCGTATCATCATTCATCGTAAGGTAGACATAAACCAGTCTCAGCTCTCCATTCTTCCGAATAGGAGCGATCGTGGCGGACCTCACTTTGCCTTCGTAGAAGACATGCAGATTGGATGTCTCTCGGTGGCGATTTCGTGAATGGGATGCGACATTGTAGCCATTTGGATACGTGGTGTTGCGTGTGGAGATGTAGTGTGCTTCTCTTTCATCAAGGGTGTCAAGTGGTCCTTCCTCTAGGACTTCCACTGTGAAATCATCGCGACCATACAACTGTATCGCTTGACACAGAGGATTCTCGCGAGACTTGGAACTTGCAACATGGTCATTCCAGCGACCTGATGCCCCATAATGGTATGGTTTGCCATTTTTGTATTTGTATTGCGTAGCTTGGCCGATATAGGGCAGCTGGGTTGACTGATTAATAATCTGATAAATGACACCCGACATCTTCTCTAGTTATAGATGATGACGGTGTTTTAAGCCTTATAATGCCATTTTTTCAATTTTTGTCTGCGTTGTAGGGTCTAGTGCATAAAACGTTCATCCGAAACGTCTTATACGGCAGAACCTTAATTCTGTGTCCCATCATGGACATTTTGTGGAGCGTCGGTTGACGATTGAAGAGGCCGATGTCATTGTCCAGCAAATGACGGTTCACGACGTCTCCCTCATACAACACGATCTCCTTCGTATTCACGTGCTTCAGAGAGATCATCCGTCCGTCCTTTCGCACAATCGTCTTCGCACCAGGCCACGTCTCCGTGCCATTCTGAATGAGCTTGTAAAGCTTGTCCACATTGAACGCCGTGACCGCCTCAGGAATGGTCAGGTTCATCGCGATCTCCATCGGAACACCGATCTCCGCCACACTCAAGTTGGGATCAGGGGTAATGACGGAACGCGCCGAAAACTCCACACGCTTGCCTTGGATGTTGTAGCGGATGCGTCCCTCTTTGCCACCGAGGCGCTGTTGGATGGACTTGAGGGGACGACCGCTTCGCTGTGCCGACGGAGCCACGCCAGGGATGTCGTTGTCCACAAGAGTCGCCACATGATACTGGACGACGTTGGTCATTTCGTCCACCACGTTCTTGCCCGAGTTTTTCTCGATCTTGTCTTGGAGGGTCTTGTCATTCTTGATGATGTCGAAGAGCTTGTGCGTCAGATCATCTTCCGAGCGCTGGTTATTGTCTTGGACCACAGACGGACGGACCTGCGGCGGCGGAATGCGCAGCACGGTGCAGATCATCCAGTCAGGACGGCACCAGAAGCGGCTCAGTCCCATGAAGTCCACATCTTCATCGCTGATACGACGAAACAAGCGATGAACATATTCCACCTCCAGCGGCTGAAGCTGCGACGGTTTCATTTCTTGATAGTGCGCCACGATGCGCGCAATGCCCTCTCTCGTGAACTTGTCGGGCTGCGGAGCACCGCATCCGTCCTCACACTCTTGTCCGCACCGCTTGATGTTGGACGACAGCGTCAGCACCTCTTTCCAACGTGCCTCTCCTTTGCGATGAAGGAGATCCTTGTGAAGATCTTTGTCCAGGCGGAGCTTGGAGCATCGGATGCAGATGCACTTGAGAACGTTCATGATCATCGCATGAAACTGGATGTAGTAGACAGGACGTGTCAAACGGTAATGTCCGAAATGCCCGGGACATCCATGATTCGTCTGGCCACACGTGCGACACGTCTTTCCATTCTCCAGGACACCCATTCGTGGATCAAATAAACCGCCAATCTTCGGTTCATTTCCTTCATACGGAGTCGCCGTGATGATCTCCACCACAGAACTGCGCTCAATTTCTTCAGGAGACAGAATGCTGAATTGCACGCCTACAATGGATTCGATGTCCGAGGTCGCTTGTTGGAAACCGGCTGGCATTCTGTCTTGGAAGTAGAAACTGTTATTTACGTAGTTTCCAATATCGTACTGCCTTTTCTAAAAAAGGAAGCGTCGTCAATTTTTATGAACCAAGGTTCACATAAGGCATACAATGATACGCTGTATAAAGGGTATCATAACATGCGCTGTTTCTCTCTTCCAGTAAGGGGGACAATAACAATGGAGATGCCTTTTAGAGAATCTCCAGGACAACACGTTCCTTCCAATTCCGCTGGGCCATCAAAAAAGAGCACCGAATCGTTACGTGGCGGTAGAGCGTGACATCCATCTCTACCGTCTCATCGCGCGACCATACATATCCAGGGGAAGACGGGCGATACGTAGAGGAGATCATTCGTTTCCAAGAGGGCACATAGAAGCGGACCTTGACACTCTGCTCCGAAAGGTGCTGAACCTCCATCAGAATCGCCGAAAACACCGTCTCTCCCGTCTCTAGCGCCTCCAAGAACGCCATGTCTCGCTCAAATTGTTTTACCTCTTTTCCTCTACGATTCAGATCATACATGGTTACAGGAACAATATACGTCTCTGCTGATCCACGGATCCACTGTTTCAGGACCCGCTGATTGACCAGATCCGCATAGCGACGAATGGGGCTGGAGGCATGAGCATAGGCATCCGTCTCCAGACCATAATGGAAGGTGTGTGCCTCCTCAGCCAACACATAGGAGGCAGAGGAATAGGCGAGCGCCATGAGATCAGGAACATGCGCCGCATACGTGGCCAGTCGCTCGCCATCAGGTGCAGCATGCGTCCGAAGAATCCCCTCGCCTCGCTTTTTCAGGATCCGTCCCGCCTCTTTGTTGTAAAGAATCATCAACTGTTCAATCCACTGGTGCGCATCACCGAGGGTCTCTTTGGCCAAGAAGGACGCGATGTCTGCCAAGAGGGCTGGATAGGGCGTGGTGGAGGCCTGAAAGGCGTCATAGGTATACGATTCATCTACGTGAAAGACCGATTCAAACCATGAGCCGTCTACGATCTCCGAACCTGTCCATACAAATTGAAACGAAACCCCATAGGATTCCTTTCCAGGTAGCAGGGAACACGTCTTTTCAGAATACGCAGAAGGCAACATGGGGCGCTGAACCATACCATGATAATAGAGGGTCTGACTGATCAGCGAGGCCATGATGTCCACTGCGCTTCCATCCTCCACATAGGCCGCCACATCGCTGATTGTAATGGTGATTCGCCACTGATCACCCAACGGCTCCACGGTGATCACATCATCCACGTCTTTACATCCTTCGGGATCCACATGAAACGTATGACCCGTCAGAGTTTGCCGTGTGGTGTCCTTTCGCTCAGGCGCATACTCATAGACAGGATAGGTCCATGGACACGCCTGGTGAATCAGCGCCTTTCGTTCTGCCTGATCGTTACCCGTGACGCCCAATAGACGCTGGAGATGCCCGCGAGGAAACGTTGTGCGATCCGTCCATTCATGAAATGTAATGATGCCGATCCGATTCTCTTTTTTGTTTTTCTCGGAGCACCCCACAATAAAATGGGGATATCTCTTGTCATACGGGGTGAATAAATAGAGGGGCACATGTTTGGACGTTCTTCCATACGTGACGGGGTTCGTGAGCTCCACTGTCCCCACCAACGGCGGATGCTCATCTCTTAATTCAAGATGACATTGGTCTTCCCATGACACATGATCTCCTGGAAGGCACCGAGAGGCATGTGTGGCGCCTGTAAAGGTGTGAAGGAGACTCCCTGTATCACTATAAATCTCAAAGGTGTCATAGTCTCGCGTGTGAAGGATCCCATGAATACCCGTGGGTTTCTCCACAGGGCTGACATGAAACACGTCTTGTAAGAATCGTTCCGCGTTGGTGCGTGGCTCTTCACCTGTCTCATGAGGTTCACTGATGTCAATGGATTCGCATGGCTCATTGCTGGCCTCATAGGGCTCTTTGTTGGCCTCACAGGACTCCTTGTAGACGATGCCCGCCTCTATGGTTACGTCGGCATTCATACCTATCATGATGTATACGTGCCCATTTTAAGCCCCATAAATCAGAAGAAACGTGCACTCCCCTTCAAAACAGGGAATCTCTACGTCATATGATAGAATTCGTTTTCCACGACCGATTGGGCGTCCGATAAGAAGTTTTGTCAGTCGCATCGTCCCTTCCTCTTCCCCTGTATAAATGACCACAGACGACCCTGTATGTGTCCATCGATGAAGATGAGACAGTAAGTGATTCCATAGCGATTCGTTCTCTTCAGAGGGGTCAAAGAGGTCCACAATGATCGCATCATAGGGACGATTGGGTGGGGACGTAATGGCCTCCATGATGTTCTCTGGAAAGATCGTGAGACGGGGATCCGCCCATGCGCCCTTGGCCCATTGGGGATAGGAGGTCTGAAACATGCTGACCACATCCTTATCCCATTCATACATATCTACCGTCTCCACAGAGGACCCTTTCAATACTTCACGTGCCGTCGCTCCTTCCCCTCCACCAATAATCATGACTCTCTTGGGCTGTGTTTTAAGAATCGGCTGAACAAGGGCACGATGATAGATCTCTTCATCTGCCTCGCTACTCTGAATGAGACCGTCCATATAACACGCAATACCATAGGGGCCTTGAAACATTTCTACATGCGTTCCTCTGTGCGTCACATGCTCTTCTAAGAGAACACCACGTGACTCCATTCTTATGGAAAGGGACGTTATTGTATTTTAAGTGCGCTCATAGTATATGGCCGATGAAAATAAAGCGTTTGATCTTCCCGAAAGAACAGATCAACATGGCGCTCCGATTGTTATTGTTCCCGCTGGAACCACATGGTATCGCGCAGACCGAGGAGGGGCAGTGTCTCCAAGTGAAGCTGTCCCTGCATTTTTTACACAAAAAGACCGTCTTAGTGCCTATAAAAAGCCCCTACCAGGTCAACCCAATCACGGAGAGGATACGGTATCGACCTATCGAGTAAAAGAAGACATGACTCTTCTTCATCTTACTCTAGAAAATATACCAGCCCTCTTTCATCATCCTCTTTGCACGGAGATACAAAAGCTGTATCTGGCACGATGGTATAAGGAAGGAAATGACCATGATATACCACCCCATGTCCATCCAAGCCATATTATGCCAAAAAATGCAGCAAGCTATCATTCAAAACAAGTGCCTTATCTTATGTATATGAATCGCTATATTGCGAATATCATATGCAAGTGGGGATATGATGGATGGATTGTTAAGCCTTTTTCCCCACCCGATGAGAATGGTAATAATCAAAAAGGATTGCTTCAACTAAGTGTTGTTCATGGTATTATTCCATATACCCCTGAAATTATGATATGTCGCTGGCCCATTAAGATGGAACGCGTAGAGAGTGGAGGACGGCGAGGTCATACACGAAGAGGTCGAAAGCGCATCCACAAACGAAAGACGCGATCCTATGCACGGTAGACGTCTTACGAAGTCCCAGTAGAACCGAATCCGCCCTGACCGCGCTCCGTGGCTGGCAGGCTATCCACCACACGAACATGACGAATCCAACCCATATCAGGGGCGACGATTTGAAACAGTCGCTCTCCATGGGAGACAGTGGAATGTCCCGTCAAAGACACCACGGGGGCTTTCAGCTCTCCGCGGTAGCTCTTGTCAATGACGCCCACAGAATTGGCCATGATGAGACCCGTTTTATAAATGGAGCTGCGCGGAAGAACCCAGAAGTGGCTATCTTCTTTGGTCAGTGCCTCATCTACCTTTGTCACTTTCAAGAGACGCACCACAATTCCAAAGGGAATCAGCTCGGGAGATTCTGTGACACTCATGCACGCCACGGCGTGAAGATCAAACCCCGCATTGCCGTCAGGGCGATTATAGAGGGCAACGGGATAGAAAGGGAGGTTCGCAGGATCCAGCGGGAGGATCTCTAGTTCATACCAGGTCGTGGGCGAAGTCATTGTATTACAATAAAAATAGGAGGCGTGCTTTAGGTCTTCTATGGAGACGCAACCCCACACCCTCTCTCATGGAGATTGTATGAATACAAGTCCTCTCCAGTGGAGAGGGGGCACGGGGGAAACGAAGTGTCCCCCGCCCACTTATTTGACATACAGACTCTCAGACAGCGCCACATCCCGTAGAACCGCTGGACGAATCGCCGTAATCAGATCCACATATGCCGTGTGCTGACAGTAGACCGCGATCGTCTGGACTTCATCCAAGATGTGGACAAGTTTCATAACCGCCCGAAGGAAATTGCCCTCAAACAGATTGAACTCCGCGCAGATCGCAGACGCATGCTCTCCACGGATCCACCGCGCCATGGGAGCCATCCACTGCGTCGTCGTCTCCCAATATCCTCCCACGGAGGAGCCCACTTCCTCCTCCACTTTCTGTAGGTCCTCTGTAATGCGCTCCAAGGCGCCAAGAGCCTCTTTCAGTAAGGGATATTCCTGAAGAACCGCGTGAGTTTCTTCTGTGTCTTGACGCGGGGAATCTTGGAAGACCGACAGAAGAAGAACCAGCTCCTCTCCTGAGAGACCCGAGAGGACCCCCTGCGTATAGAGTTCCGTGATCAAGAGAGAATGTCCCTCGTTAATCTCTGTCGCCAACACTCCTTTGAGAGTCACATGCTCTTTCTGAAGTGTGTAAGGATCCTCTTGTGTCAAGTAGCCCGTTCGATACAGGAAGGACACCATGGGTTCCACATAGGAGGAGGCCTTTTCCTCCAGAAGAGCTTCATGGTGGGCGAGCATGTCTGATTGCTCCAAACGGGTATGAAAGGTTCCCCATGCCGTCTTCCATCGAGGACCCATTTGTCTGTTCAGAAGGGAATCCATCTGACGCTGGAGCTCTTTGCGATGCGCATTCACCGCCTTCTTTCTCTCTTGCTCAATCTGGTATCGCGCTTCACATCCACTCAGATAAGGCTCCTCTAAGGTCAGCGTCGCTAGATACGAGGCGCATGCGTCTCTCGCTTTCTGAAGCGCCTCTCTCTCTCGCAGTCTCTCTTGGAACCAATAGGACTGCTCCATGATATGGAGCCAGGTGGTGGACGACGGGATGGCCTTCAAAAGGAAATCATAGTGGAATGTCATGTGGCTGGAGAGAGATGGGAGGGCACCCTTCATCATCTGGAACATCTCTCGCGGATCCAAGGGCTCACGGTCAGGGACATAGAGGACCACTCCCTTTGTATCTTTTCCTCTCCGTCCTGCTCGGCCCGCCATCTGAAAGTATTCATCCGTGCGCAAGACCCGCATCGCCCCCCGCTCCTCGTCATACTTTTTGAAGCCCGCAAAGATTACCGTCTTGGTCGGCATGTTGAGTCCCACCGCAAACGTTTCTGTGCAGAAGAGGAGCTTCACAAATCCCTTAGAGAAGAGGATCTCCACGATCTCCTTCAGCAAGGGGAGAAGCCCGCTGTGGTGAAAGGCGATTCCGCGACAGAGCAGATCACGAATCTGGTGATATTGGGGCACCGTCTCCAAATGATAGCGATGGAGATGAAAGGAGAGAATGTGCTTGACCGCGGCGGTATCCGAAGAATCCAAGAGGGTGTGTTCCACCTGTGACGCATAGGCCTCGCACTGCTTGCGACTCAGCACAAACCAGATGGCAGGGAGCAACTCCTCTTTCTGTAAGAGGGCAATCGTGTCATTCATCTGATGAACAAAGTGGGCCACATGCACCTTTCCAGGAACCACGCCTGTCTGCCCTTGGCGTTTGGCATCCGCCACCGCACGCTGATAGGCACGCTGTTCGTCTTCTTGTTGGTGACGTCCCCGCCGCCATTGAAGATACACGGATTCGTGATACGTCTCTTTCGCATCCATGAGCGTCACCATTTTGTCCTTGTCCAAGAGATAATGCGTCAGAGGCACAATGCGGTAATGGGTCTGAATCAAATGAACAGGGGTGCGCTTCTGTTCTCCTAGCCATCGAGCGAGCTGTTCAGGGCGGTCCAGGGTGGCCGACAACATCACCATCTTGATGGAGGGAGGGAGAAGGATCATGGTCTCTTCCCATACGGCTCCACGGTTCTGATCATTGATGTAGTGACATTCATCAAAGACAATGGCGTCCACGTTCTCCATGGAGAGCGAAGCGGTCAGCCCCAGATGCTCGGTAGCGGCCCCTTTTTTGTAAAGGAGATTTCTCAGAATTTCAGTGGTCATGATCACGATCTGCGCATCAGGACAGAACTTGATGTCTCCCGTCATGATGCCCACCGAGGCGTCGTGGAATTGTTCTTTTAGGTCTTGGAATTTTTGATTGGAGAGGGACTTGATCGGCGTCGTATAAAAGACGCGCATCCCTTTGGATAAGGAGTGATAAATTTGGTATTCTCCTACAAGGGTCTTTCCTGACCCCGTCTTGGCGCAGACGAGAACATGCTCCTCTTTGGCAATGGCGCACATCGCATGCTGCTGAAAGGGATCCAGTGGAAAGGTGTAGGGATGCGGAGGGAGCACCGCAGGAGGGGCAGAGAGATCGGGAACCAGAAGGGTGGACATGGAGGTAGACATGGGTGTGTCTGTTTTATTGACATACCGATCATCAAATTTTAGGCCATCTAAACCATCGGTTCCACATCAGAACCAAGATGAAACGTGTGGTAGTTACCTTAACTGATCAGGGTTATGCAGCGAAAGCAAAGCGAACGATCATGGACATTCGCTCTCGCGGACAATGGACGGAGGATCTGGTTCTGATCACCGTGGGATTTGACATGCCTGCGACCTTTATGGATTTCTATCGGGTCACACCCTTTCGTGTGGAACACCTCGACTGCTCTACGCTCCTAGAGAAGTATAAGGCGTGCCCCATTCGCCCCACGTGTGATAATCGTCAATATGACAAACTGACACAGTGGGATAAGTTCTATGTGTTTGATCCGTGGTTTGCACAATGGGATACCGTTCTCTATGTGGACGCAGGATTGCGCGTGTTGGACACGGTGTCCCTTCTGATGGACCTTCCTTGTGAGGGTATCCTCGCACCAGATGATGCGCACCCCCATGATCAAGAGAAACGATTTGGCGGCATTATTGAAACAGACAGAAACACCGAGGCCGTGGAGTCCCTCTGGGAAGTGTATCGTCCCGAGATTCTCACTGCGCGCTATTTCTTGAATTGTATCTGGCGATATGATACCTCTCTCTTGTCCAAAGTGACCACCTCGCATCTGGTGAAGGCCATGAATGACTACCCGATCTGTCGCTGTAATGAAATGACCATCATGAATTTGCTGTTTACATTTTATCACCAGGTATGGATCCCTTTTCCTGATGATGTCACCGATGCGAAGGGACAACGCAAACGCCTTTTTCGCTGGACAGAGCATGATCGCCGAGAAGACCATGGGACGACGTGGAGGGACTTTTGTTTTCTTAAATACCCTACCACCATCACATTCAGTGATGTATAAAGAAATAAAAGAATAACACCTAGAGAGAAATGTATTGCTATCTTCTCTATACCGATGAGGGGCACACCTATGTGGGGGCAACAGTAGATCCCGATCATCGACTACGACAACATAATCAAGAAATAAAAGGAGGCGCCCGCGCAACGGGAATCCGTGTGGCACAAGGGTTGACATGGAAACGCGCCTGTATGATCACTGGAATTCCTGACTGGCGTTCCACGCTTCAAATCGAATGGCGCTGGAAACAACTGGGACGCACCCAGTGCCAACATATTCGTCAGCCCCTTCCGCGCCGTCTTCATTCCCTGCGTCTTCTCTTAGCACAAGAGAAACCCACGAGTTCCGCCATTCCCTACGAGGCCTATCCTGATGGCCCGCCGTCTATTCAATGGGACTCAGAGGAGTGGAAGGCCTATTATGAGGCAATGGAACATAAAGCGAGCGCCGACAATACTGCCTAGATAACACTGCGTAATAACATGGAGCATATTGATGCCATTCTCTATATTAATTTAGCGCATCGAACGGACCGCAAAGAGCATGTGATTCATGAGATTCACAAGATCTGTGGGGATGACTCCAAAATTCATCGGATCGATGCCATCCGAACCGAACCTGGCGCCCTTGGTTGTGGACTCAGCCATATCAAGGCATTGGAATATGCCATGATGCATCCTGAATGGAGGACCGTGTTAATTCTAGAGGATGATTTTACATTTCATGGGGATGACACCTTGGCCCTATCAAGTGCACTTCGCACCCTTCTGATTCCACAGATGGACGTTGGATTGCTCTCTTATAATCACTCCGTCTTACGCTATGAAGATACCTCAACGACTATCAAACGAGTTCTCTACTCTCAAACCACGTCCTCCTATTGTATCCGCTCCTCGTATGTGCCGACCTTACTTCAGAACATGCGTGAATCAACGATGGATATGTTGACACGGGGAAAAACCCATGAGAATTGTGTGGACATTCATTGGACAACCCTTCAACCACATGGACATTGGTATGCGCTCTTTCCCGCCATTGGATATCAGTATGATAATTATTCCGATATTGAAAAACGGGTGACCCAATATGGCTGTTAGTTCATGCGAATCCAGGTAGACTCATAGATATCGTGAAAGGGAGAAGGACCTTTTGGGCCGAACCACGTTGCGGGGGCAATCACATGATCTGCAGAGGAGAGATAGACACACCACCAGATAAAGGTGGAATTGGACATGATAAAATGTTTACACTGTTGGAGCAACAGAAAGGTGCGAACATCAGAGGACTCCTCTAGGACATGATAGGCAGTAGAAGGAAGCTCCGCACAGAGAGGTGTCCAAAAGGATGGGTCGTCGCCGCACAGTAAAAAGAGAGGATCCTCCACCCATGACCGAGCTTTCTCGATCGCTCGGCGATAATAGTCCATCGTCAAGGGCCCGTGAATCTCTCGATAGGTCAGATAATCGGTTTGACGACAATGAAGCACAATGATCCGATGAGACTGTTTAAGAAGTGTATGATATGCCTCTTGCACACTCTGGATCCATAAGGGAGTAAAGAGGGATCGAATCTCCTCTTTGTCCACATGATAGGCGGACGTCTGGAAATAGCCATGAAGATGGATTCCACTGTCTGGCAAAGGGGGAAGTGGGGTATACATAGTAGGAAGGGATTCATGCCATGATGCGAGAGTAGAGGGAAGGGTCTCCACCATACAGGGTTGAAGAGCATGGCAGATCGAATCCCAGTAGAAGGGGCGTGAGCCATTGTTGGTTTGGCGGAGAATACGAAGAGTGCCTTTCTCCTTCTTCGCATAAGAATACGCGGCGGCGAGTTGAAACAATTGATTTCCCAGGCCTCCCATGATGTTCACGGTCACTGTGGGAGGAGAGAGAATGCGGGTGATCGCGGTGTGAATGGCGCGATTCTCTAGAATATGACAATTGTGGTCAGACTTTTCTACATAGAGCATTCCCTCCTCGTCTGCATACATCGAAGTAAGATCCAAAAAAACATAGTGCCGAGCGAGGCATGCCATACGCAAGGTCTCGTTCATCTGTTGAGTAAAGAGTGCACGTTCTTGATCCGTTCCAATCATGGGAAAATCATGCGTAATAGGTCCATGGCGCGCCTCATGATCCTCTTTTCGAACAGGCGGCGTAATGGATCCAATGATGAGTTGATGAGCCGAATGAGCAGAGAAGAGATCAGAAATGGTCTGAAGATAGGATTCTACGAGTTGCTCTACAATCTCGTGCAGCTCTCGTCCAAGTGCTAATTGTCTACCAATATGGCACCGACAATCTACTTCTCCATAGAAGAAGAGACACGTGTCACCTTTTTGTAGAACAGACGGATCATATCGAAGAATTTCACGATCTCTGCCTACACGATGCATGGTAATGGAATTTGTATGTAAGAGAACATGTGGTAAGGGATAGCCTGCCATGTTAAAATTGGCATGACTGTCGCCATAGACATAGAGCATAGATACCTAGAATGTGGTGTATTCCTTTATATATGACATATCTAAAGAAAGAATGAACATACTTTCATATAACGCGTGATGACAGATATCTATACTCGATTTACCTCTTATGTTCGCCAGGCATTGGGCACCCCTGCCATGGATTCCTTTAAGTCCCACCCTGATGTCACGGACATGCTAGAACATGTCAACCCGTCGCTTGGTGAGGAATACATGGCCCATCTCCAATCCACTCGTCTGAGTATGGATCTCATTCGTGCCTATTGTCAAAAGAATGATCGGATCGGTGGAGGTCAAAAACATTCTTATTCTTTTCTTACGTCTCCCTCCAACCTACGATATCTGTTTCAGGCCCATTTGATCTGCTCTCATCTACGTCAACTCCAAAAAGAGACAGTGGAGATCGTAGAGGTGGGGTGCGGTTATGGGGGCCTCTTTCTGGCCATGGAGATGGTTGCCCCTGTCTATTCGGTTCGCATCTCTCGCTATCATTTGATTGACTTACCTGAAAGCAGCGCGCTCCAACAATGGTATCTCGCTGCGCATGATTACAACACACCTACACAATTTCATCCTGCATCCACCTATGGAAATGCCATAAACAGCATGGATCTCTTTCTGATTAGCAATTATTGTTTTAGTGAAATTTCCGAGGAACATCAAAAGCGGTATCGCCGTCAACTCTTTCCGCGTGTCTCCCATGGATTTATGGCATGGAACAACATTCCCACCTATGATTTTGGGTTTCCTATGAAAGAAGAGATGGAATACCCATTGACAGGTCCAATGAATCGCTACGTCTATTTTTAGGATCCATAACGATCCATGTATTCCTCGCGACTGATCGAGTGATTGAGATTTCGATAAAAATCGCTGTAGGCTACTGCCTTCTGATAGTTCTGTTCAATGATCTCCTGATAACTGGAATAATAGTGGGGGTGAAGAGTCTCTAGATGGGATGCCAGGTCCTCCACGGACGTCGTAGGGAGAATGATCCATCCTGTGGTATTGAAAAACTGGTGAATGTTAACGCCTCCATAATAAATAGGAATGGTTTTGGTGATCAGACAATCAATGAGTTTCTCGCTGAAATAATTCCGCTGAGTTGTATTTTCAATGACGATCGCAAACTGAAAGGTGTGAAACAAACTCTCTTTGGAATTCATGGACGTATTTGCCACCAGAAAGGGATTGTTTCCTAGATCAGGAAGGGGCGGCTGTTGAACAGAGGAGCGAAAGAAGGTAATGGGGAAGCGTGTAAGTTCCTGCTGACGATAATAAATGGCCTGGCGAAAGAGATGTCCTGCGGACCGATTGATGCATTTGGATCCTGCAAGCGTGCTGATTTTGTATTCTTTGAGTGAGACGTCTACCTGTTGGTAATACTCGTTAGAAATCCATGTTTGAGCTGCGATATAAAATCGTGCGTTGGGACAGGTGACTAACAGGTCGTGATCATAGGTCATGATCGTATGAAAGTGGGAGGCGTGTTGGATCACATAGGAGACGAGATCCTGAATGATACGGGGTTCACACTGAAGATAGACGTATGGCGCATCTGACTGCGCATCAGACAGTGGTATCGTATCATCGTCGACAATGATGATCGCAGGTTCAGGGAGATGGGTGATAGAGGTAGGCCGAAACCAGTAGGAATGAATGCGGGTCTCTGGATGCATTATGTTGTAAAAGGAGTCTCACACTTTATACGGGCTCCCGCGTGTTATAAAAATTGATGTCTTCACCTCTGCCTGTAGAAGGGAGGAGATGAATACGAAAACATGCAAAGAGCTTATTGCTCTTTGCAGGGAACGGGGAATCAAAGGATACAGTGGAAAAAAACGTGCAGATCTGCTAGACTTGCTGCGTCCTCCTCAAGATACTGGGAAGCAGAGAACCAATACGAAGGACCAGTTTTATACCAACGATCGCGTGGCAGCATCCTGTGTTCAGCGTATCATAGATGCGTTACCATTGACACGCGAGTATCTATGGGTGGAACCCTCTGCAGGAAATGGGGCATTCCTCCGTCCTCTCCCTGCGGCCTTTTCTACCATCGGACTGGATATCGATCCCCAGGCAAAAGGGATTCTTCTACAAGATTACTTGACATGGCAACCGCCTGCAGGGGAGATCATCGTCTTTGGAAATCCACCCTTTGGAAAACAATCGTCTCTTGCCAAAGCATTCATTTCCAAAAGTTGTGAATTTGCAACGGTCATTGCGTTCATTCTTCCCAAATCATTTACCAAACCGAGTATGTATCGTGCATTTGATAAGACCTTTCATCTTCTTCAGTCGACTGAACTAGAAAAAAACTCTTTTGTGGTCAATGGTTCGCCCTATGATGTCCCATGCGTCTTTCAGATCTGGCAGAAGAGAGAGGTCCATCGGTTGATGGAAGAAAAAATAGAGCCTCGCGGATTTAACTATGTCAAACCGAGTGAGCCCTATCATATTGCCTTTCGTCGTGTAGGCGGTCTTGCTGGAACATGTTACAAACATGATGGAACCGTGTTCAGCACCCAGTCTCATTACTTCATCACGTTCCATGAAGATAGCATGGCGCATCTGGATAGGATCATCGACCACATCAATCAGCACACCTTTCCAAGCAATACAGTGGGACCTCGTAGTCTCTCGAAGTCAGAAGCGAATCAGGTGATCAACGCAATTATGGAGCAAGGGTTTTCTTAAATACACGTCGAGAAGATACGATCTCAGGCGAAAGAGCACCCCCGCGAAATTCATGGGTGTTACTTTTTGCGACGATCCGCGTGGGATGGGTTTCCAGAAATTGTTGAAAACGATTGAAAGAGCATTGAAGTCGGCTCTGCGTGCTGTTACACTTGATGTCAAGATGAATGGCACCCGATTGCTTCTGTAGGGAATCTCGGATGTCATACATCGTCTTGCGCTCCTCTTCGGATGGCTTCTTTTTCTGAGGAACCGCTTTGACGGCTCGATCAAGTGTCTCGATGTCAGCTCGAGTAAGTGATCCGAAGAGGGCCTCACAGGAATCGGTGAGATCGATCTCAGTGATGGTTGTTATCTTTTTGATATCGCCCATTTGACAGTAATGAACCACAATCATATGAATGGGGTTTCCGCTGCAGACTGAATCATAGAACCGCAAACAATCTGCCATACATACCATGTGAGGGTTGCATGATGCTTTGATCGATACATCGCAATGATCCAGCCGATTGAGATTCGCAGGGATGTCTACCTTACTTGTGTAGGGGATGCTCTTTATTTCTTCTTCTGTCATGTGATAGATCGTGCGCATGATGTCTTTTTCTATGGAGAAACCGTGACCTTGAGTGGGGACACTTTGTGGAGACGCAAGCGTGTGCTTCACAAACACACCCCTCTCCCGCGGAGCCTCTTTTTCTTCTGGAGCACTTTCCTCTGGTTTTCTCTTCATCTCCTGAGGAGCACTTTTTTCTTTAGCGTCATATTCCTCTGCAGGGACCTCTGTAAGGGCGAAAAGAACTTCTCCCTCGGAGCATGTGGGTATGCGACGTGCCTCCACGCAGGTCACCCGATTATGCCCCGATTTCTTACAGATAGAGCACGGCATTGTGTTGATTGATACAAAACGAATGATCCGTTTCAATTTTAGTGCGCGGGAATCCCTCTCTAGGAAACCATGTGTTCCTATAGATGTCATGGGCCAATCGTGGGATTCCTCGACGACGGGACGTGTCTCAGATTCCGGTTGAGGCGCGACCTGTCATTATTTCTCGAGCAGAGCGTCCAGAAGTGATTCTCTCTGAATCCCTTCAATCCAAACCAGTGAATGAAATTATCTATCCCTCGACGTCCCACTCTCATCACTCTCTCTTTGATCTCATGACACCTGCGCCTCTTAAGCGAATGGAACAGGTTTTCCCCCACGCCAAAGAGCTCCGCCACAATGATCAGTCCTATGTCTTCGTCATTCTTCGACATCTTCGCAATGCACAGGATAATGCGTTATGGACGGCCGCCTATCAGTCAATTCGCACCTATTACACCAACAGGATCATCATTATTGATGACAACTCACAGGTCAATACATTCAATGGGTCTCTTGTGAATACGGAAGTGATCGAGAGTGAGTATCGTGGCGCAGGAGAGATTCTACCTTATTTCTATTTCTTTCAACACAAGTGGGCCGATCGGATGATCATTCTTCACGATAGCATGGTCCTTCATCGCCCCTTTCGACCAACCGAACTAGATGGAATCCTTCGATTTCATTGGCATTTTTCCATGAAAGAATCGAACTACCATGCCAAGATGGCGCTCCAATTTTCCTCTATGCGCCATCATGAGGGACTTCTTGCCTTTTTGAATGGGGCAAGTCAATGGAAGGGATGCTTTGGAGGTGCTGCAATGATTTCATATGATGCCGTGGAACATCTAGAGAAGAAATACGGTTTCTTTTCTACATTGGTTCTTGCCATCAAAACACGAAAGGATCGTGAAACGTTTGAGCGCATGCTAGGCGCAGTGACCTTCTTTGAGAAAATGGTAGAGATGGATACTTGCTCTACGTTTGGCGATATCATTCGCTATCCTGGAGCCTTTACCGACAATATGAATAAAGATATGACTGCTCAGCAGGTTCAACAGGCAAACTATGATACTGCGATTCTGAAGATATGGAGAGGCCGTTAACCCCTGTGTTTAAAACAGACATATTATGATGTTTCTTCTTCATAACATGTCCTCTTGGATTACGAGGAGACCTGTCCGACGAGTGGTGGGGACACTTCGTTTCCCCACACCCCTCTCCGATGGAGAGAATGTAACATCTACACATCTATCCAATGAAGCATCTATCGTGGAGCCAGTAAAGATCGTGGAGCCAGTAAAGATCGTGGAGCCAGTGAAGATCGTGGAGCCAGTGAAGATCGTGGAGCCAGTGAAGATCGTGGAGCCAGTGAAGATCGTGGAGCCAGTGAAGATCGTGGAGCCAGTGAAGATCGTGGAGCCAGTGAAGCCCATGGAGCCAGTGAAGATCGTGGAGCCAGTGAAGCCCGTGGTGGTAGAGGAGCCTGAGATCGTGGAGCCAGTGAAGCCCGTGGTGGTAGAGGAGCCTGAGATCGTGGAGACACCAGTAGAGATCATAGAGACACCAGTAGAGATCATAGAGACACCAGTAGAGATCGTAGAGACACCAGTAGAGATCGTAGAGGATCCTGTAGAGGAGCTTGTAGAAGAGCCTGTGGTGGTAGAGGAGGTGGTAGAGGAGGTGGTAGAGGAGGTGGTAGAGAAGGTGGTAGAGGAGGTGGTAGAGAAGGTGGTAGAGGAGATCGTGGAGACGCCTGTGAAGAAGCCCGTGGAGACGCCTGTGAAGAAGCCCGTGGAGTCTGTAGAAGAGCCCGTGGAGTCTGTAGAAGAGCCCGTGGAGATCGTGGAACCCGTGGAGATCGTGGAGGAGTCTATGGAGGAGTCTATGGAGGAGTCCGTGGAGGAGGCAGTAGAGGCTGTGGAGGAGGCAGTAGAGTCTGTGGAGGAGGCAGTAGAGTCTGTGGAGGAGGCAGTAGAGTCTGTGGAGGAGGCAGTAGAGTCTGTGGAGGAGGCAGTAGAGTCTGTGGAGGAGGCAGTAGAGTC